>ENA-OSEO01000069-OSEO01000069.1-sediment-metagenome-genome-assembly--contig:-NODE-69-length-270470-cov-5.926145_pt1 | contig 270470 bp, 237 predicted proteins | sample MGYA00237883_ERZ534232 | MGnify/ENA metagenome assembly ERZ534232
TTGGCCATATGCGGCCGTCCGATCTGATCGCCGCCCGCTTGCCGGGCCACGTCGTCCATGGAAATATCCAGACCGAGTCCGCGCAACTTTTCCACCATCAGCGGATTGCGTTCGGCTCTGGCTTCCTGGAGCTTCTCAAGCTTTTGCGAAAGACCGTTTCTGCCCTCCCACAAAAAGTAGCCCACGATATGCATGGTGCCCCGGCTGAACGCGGCGCTGATCTCCACTCCCGGCACGAACTCAACGCCCGTCTCCTCGCAGGCCTTCATCGCCTCCTCGACGCCTCCAATGTTGTCGTGATCGGTAAGCGCGAAGGCCCGCAATCCTATATGGCGCGCTTTACGAGCCAACTCGGTCGGGGAGAGGGAACCGTCCGAGACGGTAGAATGGCAGTGCAAATCCATCAATTCCATGTACATAACCTCTTTGGGCGTCAGACTCATAGCGTTTCTCAGCCCCCGCGCCTATCAAAGTAATATAAAGCGTAAAGATCGCGTCCGCTACGGATAAAACGCTTTTTTAACATAAACAGTGCGGACGGAGCAATTTTTTAGCCGGCTCAATCTGAAATAAAAAAACCCGCGGCGCCAGGATGGCGGCGGGTTTGATAACGCGCGTCGGCGGGCTCGGAGCCCGCCACGCGATAATGAGTTTATTCAACGGTGGACTGATAGTATTGCATGAGTATTTTGGCGACCTCAGGCCGTGAGAACTCGGGCGGCGGAGCGGTGCCTTCCGAAAGCATGGCGCGGACCTTGGTTCCTGACAGCAGGATAAAGTCGTCCTTGGTATGATCCGGCGCGTCGCGCATCATAACGACCCGGTTCAGCTTTTTGGACCACGCGGTATGGTCGGCGCGGTAGATTTCGATTTCCAGGGCGCCCTTGGGAACTTCGTCATCAAAAATGGTCTGGGCGTCAAAGGGGCCGTAGTAGTCGCCCACGCCAGCGTGGTCGCGGCCTACGATAAGGTGCGTGCAGCCGGTGTTCTGTCGGAAAAGCGCGTGCAGGACGGCTTCGCGGGGACCGGCGTACAGCATGTCGAAACCGTAACCGGTGATCAGCACGGTGTTGGGCTCAAAGTAATGCTCGACCATGGTGCGGATGCACGCGTCGCGCACGTCGGCGGGGATATCGCCTTTTTTCAGTTTGCCCAGCAGCATGTGGATGAGGATGCCGTCGGCTTTGACATCATTGTAAGCCATGCGGCAGAGTTCCTCGTGGGCGCGGTGCATGGGATTGCGGGTCTGGAAGGCGACCACTTTTTCCCATCCCAGTTTCTGCATTTCATCCCTGATTTCGTAGGCGGTTTTAAAGGTGCCGGGGAAGTCTTTTTCGAAGTAGGAGTAGTTGAGCACCCATATGGGACCGGAAACGGCAATGTTACCAGCCGAGTTGAACGCCGCCACGCCGGGGTGTTCCGGATCGGTGGTGCGGAACACTTTTTCGGTCATGAGTTTCATCTGGGCTGCGCTGATTTCCTCGATCGCTTCCACTTCCATGATGGCCAGGACGGGGTTGCCGGCGACGTTGGGGTCTCTCAGGGCGATTCTTTTGGCGCCCTTGATAGCCGACGCGTCTTTGACGACGTTCATGACGGGCACGGGAAAGAAGACGCCGTCGGCGGTGTACATTTTTTCAGCGGTACCCAGCGAGTCGGCCAGATTCATGAAACCCTTCAAGGGGTTGAAGTAGCCGGCGCCGAGCATGACCGCGTTGGCCGCCGCCGCCGAGCTTACCACGATGGAAGGCAGACTTTTAGCCTCGTTTTCGAGGTCCGCCCGCATCTTTTTGTCCATGACAAAAAGAGGGTGCAGGGTGTCTGATCCGTGAGGTTTAATCATAACTGTTCTCCTCCTCTATACTTTATATGTTTCGATGTTTACCTACGGGACGGACAGAGCTCATGCGTGACGATTGAAGTGAGAAACTAGCTTGAGCATGTGGAATCCCGTAAAATTGTGAACGACCTGTCTAATGATATTCAATGGGATTGGAGCCATTAGTGTGGGAAGGCCGCGATCAGCGAAAGCCGGTTGTTCGGGCGCCGCCGCTCCAGGCAAAGGGCTTGTATTCAGCCGGTATGGCAATGTGGCCTTATCGGTTCGCACTGGCGCTGATAACGCTTTCAATGGTGATATACGGTGTTGTTCCTGCCGCGATCGAGGCTTCCGCGCTCTAATTGTGGTGATTTTTAGCACATTATCGCGCCATGTCAAGACTAAAATGTTATCGTTTTCACAATCACCTGAAATAGGCGCCCAAACAGAGGCTTGATTTTTGAGCGAAAAAGGGCTCAAATACAAGACGCGTCGATCAAAATAGTTTGTGAAATTTTCCGCTTGACACCGTACGAAAGCAAATCCTATAGTTGTTTTTAGTGTAATAGATTGTCTGTGATTTCCAATACATGCAATATATGGTAGAAAAATCTCTCTAAAACGCAACATATTGTGAGTTTAAACCTACAAGGACTTGTCCTTTTCCATAAGGGGAAACGACGAGGCGAGGCGACCATTTTTGCTTGACATACCTGCCCCTATTTTGTATTTAGTTCAAAATTGCACAAGCTCATTACGGAAGTGTTTGTAGAGGTTCGTGTATACGTGATACTGAGGCGCCGTAAAGAGCTTATTCCCCGCGAGCGCGACATCAAGGGCTGCGAAACATGGTTTATCCGCGTCGTCGAGCGACGCGTGTACGAATTTTGAGGATAAAACGATTTGGAGGGAGGTGGTGAGAGGTAAGGAGCCTTTAACACAGGGAAGCGCTCCCTGAAACGCACACCTTTTAATTAATGGTAAAATGAAACGGTAATTTGAGGAGGAAAACTTATGCCAAGTTTCGTAATGCTGGAGAAATGTGATGGCTGCAAGGGCCAGGACAAGACTGCCTGCATGTACATTTGTCCCGTAGACCTAATGACATTAAACAAAGAGAGCATGAAAGCCTACAATCAGGATCCTTCCCTGTGTTGGGAGTGCTATAACTGCGTAAAGATTTGTCCCCAGCAGGCCATCGACGTCCGCGGTTACGCCGACTTCATTCCCCTGGGCTCCAGTGTTGTGCCTCTGCGCGGTTCCGATTCCATCATGTGGACGGTCAAATTCCGCAATGGTTCCATCAAAAGGTTCAAGTTCCCCATCCGCACAACCGCTGAAGGAACGGCAGAGCCCCTGGGTGGTTTCCCTGAAGGCGACGGCGACATCAAGAGCCCCAATCTGATGACCGAACCCGCTTCCGTTCGCATGGACGCGTTACCGACCCCCAAGAAGTAACAGAGCGGACGACCAGTTAAGACAATTTCAGGAGGTAATAAAAGATGGCGAATTTTGAAACGGTTGAGGTAACCACCGACCTTTTGATCCTGGGTGGTGGTATGACTTCCACTGGCGCTGCTGTTGAAGCCGCCTATTGGGCAAAGAAAAATAATCTGAAAGTTACCGTTGTCGACAAGGCCGCTTTTGACCGCAGCGGCGCCGTGGCTATGGGCCTTTCAGCGATCAACCAGTATCTTGGCATTGGCGCCGGCGAAAACACCTGTGAAGACTACGTCCACTACGTACGTCAGGACCTCATGGGCGTCAGCCGCGAAGACTTGGTTTACAACATTGCCCGTCACGTTGACTCCTCAGTGCATCTGTTTGAAAAATGGGGCCTCCCCATTTGGAAAGACGCCGAAGGAAAGTACGTCCGTGAAGGTCGTTGGCAGGTCATGATCAACGGCGAATCCTACAAAGTGATCGTCGCTGAAGCCGCCAAGAACGCTCTCGGATCCGATAACATCTACGAACGCGTTTTCATCACCGAGCCTTTGATGGACGGCGATCGCTGCGTGGGCGCTCTGGGATTCTCCACCCGCGAAGAAAAGTTCTACGTATTCAAAGCCAAAGCCGTTATCGTTGGCATGGGCGGCGCGGTTCACGTTTTCCGTCCCCGTTCAACGGGTGAAGGTATCGGCCGTTCCTGGTATCCCCCCTTCAACACCGGTTCCGGCGCTTATTTTCTGCTCAGGGCCGGCGCTGAAATGACCTGCCAGGAAGTTCGTTTCATCCCCGTCCGCTTCAAAGACGCGTACGGCCCGGTCGGCGCGTGGTTCTTGCTGTTCAAATCCCGCGCGATCAGCGCCGGCGGCGGCGAGTACATGGTGGAGCGCAAAGCCGAACTGCAGAACTGGGCGCCCTACGGCTTGGCCAAACCGATTCCGGCCAACCTGAGAAACTATCTCGGCATGCTGGACGTTGACGCAGGCTTGGGACCGCTGTACATGGAAACCTCCGAAGCCATCAAGAAACTGGCTGACGCCGCTCCCGATGAGAAATCCTTCAAAAAGAAAATGAAAGAGCTCGAAAGCGAAGCGTGGGAAGACTTCCTGGATATGACCATCTCCCAGGCCATGCTGTGGGCCGCTCAGAACATCGCTCCCGAAGAGAGCCATTCTGAAATCGCGGCTTGCGAGCCCTACTTCATCGGTTCCCACTCCGGCGCTTCCGGCGCGTGGGTAAGCGGTCCTGAAGATCTGGACACCCCCTACAAATGGGGCTATGGCAACATGACCACCGTTAAGGGTCTGTTCGCGGCCGGCGACAACTCCGGCGCTTCCAGCCACAAGTTCTCCTCCGGTTCACACGCCGAAGGCCGTTTCGCCGCCAAAGAAGCCATCCGTTTCATTCTTGACAACCCGGGCGATGTTAAAGCCGACGCTGGCAAGATTGATGAACTGAAGGGTATGATCCTGAAACCGATCGACACCTTCCAGGCCAACAAAGGCTTCTCCAGCGACCCCAATATTAACCCCAACTACATTAAGCCCATGCAGTTCATGCAGCGTCTGCAGAAGATCATGGACGAATACGCCGGCGGCGTGAGCTCCGCTTTCAAGACCAGCGACAAGCTGTGCGAACGCGGTCTCGAACTGTTGGCCTTCCTGAAGGAAGACGCTGAAAAGCTGGCGGCCGAGAACCTGTATGAACTCGAACGCTGCTGGGAAAATACGCACCGTATGTGGCAGGCCGAAGCGCATGTGCGCACCATCCTCTTCCGCGAGGAAACTCGTTGGCCCGGATACTACTTCCGCTCCGACAAACCGAAGATGGATGAGGCAAACTGGCATTGTTTTGCCAATATCGTCTACAAACCCGCGACGGCTCAGTGGGAGTGCATGAAGAGGGATATCGTTGCTTTGATTCCCTAAAGGAATAGCCAATTAACCGGACTCCAGACGCCTTGAATAAGGCGTCTGGAGTTTTTACGCTCAATGCCCGCCATCCTGATATTGGGCGGAAACCTTCTGTGACGAATTAGATGGTAATGCGGCTCGAAGGCCGCGGACCTCTCATGACATCTCCCGCGTAAAGCGGCTTCGCTGGCAAATGGTCACTCGTAAAAAAATGACTCCACAGCCTTTTCTTTGTTTTGGCAGCTAAAAACGCTAGCGGCCATTCGCGAGCGCATCCGTTCATGAAACATTCATCGTCCATAAATCGAACGCACAGCAACTCTTTGAGAACTCTCATAGCTTTTTTTGCGCGACCGTCTTCTCGCATACCGGTAAAGCCAAACCAATTTGGAGGTTTTTTACTATAACTCTGGAGGAATAGCATGGCTGATGAACAAAATGTAAACAGCAGCAGCATCCTAGTAGTAGGAGGCGGCATAAGCGGTATCTCCGCCGCCGTCGAAGCCGCTGAGGTGGGGTATGAAGTATTTGTGATAGAGAAGAATCCTTACCTCGGCGGCCGGGTGGCCCAGTTGCATCAATATTTCCCCAAACTGTGTCCACCAAACTGCGGATTGGAAATCAACTTCAAGCGGATAAAAAATAATCCCCGCCTCCGGTTCCTTACCATGGCCGAAGTAGAAAATATTTCAGGCGCGCCGGGCAACTATGAGGTGACCGTTAAAATCAATCCGCGCTTTGTGAATGAAAAATGCACCTGTTGCGGCAAGTGCGGCGAAGCCAGCGAAACGGAAATCGACAATCCCTTCAACTTCGGCATGAATAAGACCAAAGGCGCGTATCTGCCTCATGAATTCGCTTTTCCCGCACGGTATGTCATAGCGCCCGAAGCGGTGGAAGCCGAAGGCCCGAAGCTGGCGGACGCATGCGCCTACGGCGCGGTGGAACTCGATCAACAGCCGCAATCGGTCACCCTGAACGTCGGTTCAATTGTGTGGGCCGCCGGCTGGACGCCTTTTGACGCGTCGAAAATCGACTACTACGGTTTCGGCCGCTATCCGAACGTCATCACCAACATGATGATGGAGCGCTTGGCTTCCATCAACGGCCCGACCTGCGGCAAGATTCAGCGTCCTTCCGATGAGAAAGAGCCCAAGAACATCGCCTTTATCCAGTGCGCCGGTTCACGTGATGAGAATTACCTGCCCTACTGTTCGGGCGTCTGCTGTCTCGCTTCCCTCAAACAAGCCACGTATGTCCTCGAACAGTACCCGGACGCGAAAGTAACCATCTACTTCATAGACATTCGCGCCAGAGGACGCTACGAGGATTTCTATCAGAAGCTGCAGCAAAACGAGAACATTTCCTTCATCAAATCCAAGATAGCGCTCATCAACGAGGATGAAGCCAGCGGCGATCTGCTTCTCGAAGGCGAAAACACCATGACCGGAGAAAAAATGCTTCAAAAGCACGATCTGGTCGTTTTGGCCACGGGCATGGTTCCCAATACCGCGGAAACGAAGATACCGGCCGAGGCGTCCTATGATGAATACGGGTTCATCGCTTCCTACAAGGGTGAATCCGGTATCTACGCGGCCGGCACAGTGAAAGAGCCCATCGATGTGGCCGCCAGTATTGAAGACGGCACCGGCGCGGCGCTGAAGGCCATTCAATCCATCGTGAGGAGGTAACAATCCATGTCTGATAAGATAGGCGTATATATATGCAAGGGTTGCGGTATTGGGGAAGCGCTCGATATCGATCAACTGACGGGAGTCGCCGAAGAAGGGGCCGCGGTCGTTCAATCCCATGACATCATGTGCAGCCCGGAAGGCTGCAAACTCATTCAGGACGATGTCCAGAATGAGGGCGTGGGCAAAATCGTGCTCGCCGCCTGCTCGCCGCGAGTGAAATATGAGGTTTTCGATTTTCCCGGCGCCATGCTGGAACGGGCCAATTTGCGCGAACAGTGCGTATGGTCTCATCCCGCCAATGATGAAGATACGCAGATGATGGCGGAAGATATCGTACGCATGAGCATCGCCAAGATGGAAAAATCAAAACTTCCGGAACCCTACAAGCCGGAAGAGGAACTGAGCACCGACCTGCTGGTCGTGGGCGGCGGCGTCACCGGTATGACCGCGGCGCTCGAGGGCGCCAAGGCCGGCTACAAGGTCCATCTGGTGGAAAAAGAGGAAAACCTGGGCGGTTTCTGGAACAAAATGTTTAAAGCGGTAACTCCGCCGTTTAAGGAGCTGACCGATATCGAAGTCGACGCCATGATCGCCGAGATTAAGGAAAACGCCAATATCACCGTTTACACCGGCGCAAGCGTCGAAAAAACCAAGGGCGGCCCCGGCATTTTCGAGGCGACCATAAAATCCAACGGCAATTCCGCCTCCGTGAAATGCGGCGCCATCGTGCAGGCCACGGGATGGAAACCCTACGATCCGACCAAACTGGAACATCTGGGCTACGGCAAATCCCCTGACGTCATCACCAACGTGATGATGGAAGAAATGGCCAAGGCGGGTAAAATCAACCGGCCGTCGGACGGCGGACCCGTGAAAAACGTCGTGTTCGTTCAGTGCGCCGGTTCGCGCGATCCCGAGCATCTTCCCTATTGCTCCACGGTATGCTGCCTGGTGTCCATGAAACAGGCCACCTACGTGAAGGAGCAGGATCCCGAGGCTCAGGCGTATGTCATTTACAAAGATATCCGCACCCCCGGCCAGTCCGAGGACTTCTACCGGAAAGCCCAGAAGGACGGCGTGGTGTTCATACGCGGCGAGCTGCAGAACGTGCAGGCCGAAGGCGGCAAACTGCAGGTGGAAACCACCGACGTGCTGCTCAATGACCGCGTAAGGCTCGAAGACATCGACCTAGTGGTCCTGGCCACGGGTATGGTTCCTTCCACGATTCCGGAGCCCGGTGAGGATGTGATTATGCCTCCGGTCAGCGCGGAAGACAAGGAAAAGGGGAAAGTGGTCCAGGCGCTTCCGGACTCAGGTTTCGGCAAGTCCCAGGCCCTGAATCTGGCCTACCGCCAGGGTCCCGAATTGCCGCACCTACGGCACGGTTTTCCCGATTCCCACTTTATCTGCTTTCCTTATGAAACGCGGCGCACCGGTATTTACGCGGCCGGCGGCGTGCGTTCTCCAATGAACATGACCCAGGCCAAGGAAGACGGCGCGGGCGCCGCGCTCAAAGCCATTCAGGCGGGAGAGGTTACCGCGACAGGATCTTCAACGTTCCCACGCTACGGCGACCTGACCTATCCTGATTTCTTCATGCAGCGCTGTACGCAGTGTAAACGCTGCACCGAGGAATGCCCGTTCGGCGCGATCAATGAGGACGAAAAAGGCAACCCGCTGCCGAATCCCACCCGTTGCCGCCGATGCGGCACCTGCATGGGCGCTTGTCCGGAACGAATCATCTCCTTCAAGAACTATTCGGTGGATATGGTCGGCACCATGATCAAAGCCATGGAGGTTCCGGAAGAAGACGAGGAGAAACCGAGGGTTATCGTGCTCGTTTGCGAGAATGACGCCTATCCCGCGCTGGATATGGCCGGCATCGACCGCATGGAGTTCAGCCCCTTTGTTCGTTTTATCCCCGTGCGCTGCCTCGGTTCCCTGAACCTCGTCTGGATCGCTGACGCTCTTTCAAGAGGCATTGACGGCATCCTGCTCCTGGGCTGCCGCAAGGGCGAGGATTACCAGTGCCACTTTGTGAAAGGAAGCGAGCTGGCCGATATTCGTCTGAGCAAGGTTTCCGAAACGCTGAACAGGTTGGCGTTGGAGTCCGAACGAGTACGAATTGAAGAAGTCAGCATTATGGATTATAGTAAAGTTCCAGGAATTATTAACGATTTCATGGAAACTCTGGAAGATGTGGGCCCCAATCCATACAAGGGCTTCTAATAATTGCACCTTGGGCCTCCCGCCGGTATCTTCTGACGGGAGCCCATACATATTTTTTAGGGAAGTACGAGGAGGCATATGAACTACAAGCAGAATTTCGCCCAGGAAGTGTATGACCATGTGGATTCGGGCGAGAGCATTAAATCGTGCATGGGGTGCGGTGTTTGCGCGATTTCATGTCCATTGACCAAACATATGGATTACTCGCCTCGCCGTGTCTTCGCCATGATTCGAGCAGGCCAGCGTGAGCAGGTGCTCGGTAGCAGAGACATCATGCTCTGCACGTCATGCTACAGCTGCATCGTTCGCTGCCCCCGGAAAGTTCGCGTCATGGACGTTATGCACGGTTTAGCGCATTACGCTCTCGAACAGGGATACGTGCCGCGCAAGGATACCATGACTTTTGGCCGCAAGTTCTGGAACAGCATTTACAAGCTCGGCAAGATCGATGAAACCAAGGTCGCCAACCAATATATGCTTGCGGACGGTCTGATTCCCGGTATCAAGAAGGGTCTTGAGATGATCGACATGGCCCTGACCATGGTCTTGAAAAAACGCATGAAGCTCATCCCTGAACGTCCAATCAAAGGAGTAAAAGGGCTGCGGAAAATGCTGGATAAAGCCCAGGAAATGGAAGGAAAGGGAGGCCACAAATGAAAGACTATTTTCTATACTGGGGGTGCAGCCTCGAGGCGAGCGCGTCCAATTATCTGACCTCCATCAACGCCATCGGCAAGCCTCTCGGAATGAATTTTCATGAATTGAAAGACTGGAATTGCTGCGGCGCCAGTATATCCTATATCGGCGGCACCGAGATGTCCGTTCATACGCTGGCGGCCCGCAATCTGGCCTTGGCGGAAGCTCAGGGAGGCTACGACATAGTAGCGCCTTGCAGTTCCTGTTACGTTATCCTGAACAGGTCCAACCGGGAAATGCTGGAAGACCCTGAGTTGATGAAAAAAGTTAACGTGATTCTCGCCGAAGGCAATATGAAGTACAGCGGCTCCATCAAGGCTAGGCATATTCTGGATGTCCTGGTCAATGACGTGGGCGTGAACAAGATCAAAGCGGCTGTCAAGAAACCTCTTAAAGGCGTAAAGATTGCGGGATATGTGGGATGCCAGAGCGTACGCCCCTTTGGAGAATATGACAGCAAGGAAGCGCCGGTGTCCATGGATACCATTTTGCAGGCGCTGGGCGCCGAAGCGGTCAAGTTTCCTTCCAAGATGCGCTGTTGCGGCTCAGGTATTTTCCTGACTGAAATGGAAAAGGCGTTCGATCTTATCGATCGCATCCTGGGAGACGCTCAGTCTCACGGAGCCAAGATCATCGCCACCGCTTGCCCGATGTGCCAGATGAATCTCGAAGCGTATCAAAAAAAGCTCAATCAGGCCAAGGGCACTCATTATGAAGTGCCCATCGTATTTATCTCCCAACTCATGGCGCTGGCCTTTGGATTGGATTACAAGAAGGACGCGGCCCTGCATCAGCAGTTTGTTTCTCCTGAGCCGTATCTGAAAAGCGCGATGGCCTAAAGCCGGGAGCGGCATTACGAAATCATCCCAAAACCGGGTTTGTCCCGGTTTTGGTTTTTTTTACTCCCGGGGCTCACATTGACACCCTCCGGCCGCGTAGTTATGCTTAATGGTAGAGTTCTTTTAAACGAGAATAAATCACGGAGGTATATGATGTCGGACACCGACAAGAGTAAATGCCCGTATTGTGGGGAGCAGATGCTCAAATGGGCCAATCCTCCACAAAACACATGGGATAGCGAATATCAATATGTGTGCTTCAATGATAATTGCTCCTATTTTGTCAAGGGCTGGAACTGGATGATGGAAAAGTACAATATGGCCGCTTCATACCGGCACCGTTACGACCCTTTCACGGGCCAGACAGGTCCATTGCCGGTATGGTCCTTTGACGCTCTGAAGAGCAGTATCATGGAAGAAAATAGCGAATCGTAAGATAACCGACGGTTCGTAATGGGCCAAAAAGCTCTTCTCCGGCGGGAAGAGCTTTTTTCTTTCCGCTCTTTTCGATTCCAATCCATCCCGAACATTGCGCGATCTCTTGGCCGCTCCCCCGGATTCAGCGAAAGAATCGGAGAGGGACCTTTCGAAAAGCGAAACTTATTGATTTGGTTTATAAATTGCGGTACATGGGAAGAAAAGTACCAGAGGATGACCATGTTCAATGTCGGTAGAAACGAACCCTGCCCGTGCGGTAGTGGGAAAAAGTTTAAAAATTGCCATCTGGGGCGCGAAGACCAGTTACTCAATGAGATAGTTGAACTGGACGACAAAGAGGTCGGCAGGCGGATTACAAAGCTGGAGCGCGTGAATTACGGCCGGTCCGGGGAATTGACGAACGCGGTCGATTTCCGGAAACTTACCGGAAAAGAGGTCCAAGTCCGCTTTGTGAATTTCCATGAATATCTGGGGATCGGCTTTAACCCCAAGCCCGGGCCTCCCAAGGGCGCAAGCGCAAGCATGATCATAAATCCCCTGAAAACGGAGGAGTTCGATCCGGGAGCGGTGTACATAGCCATTACTCCCAAGGTCAATGACTCAACGCTTCTCCACGAACTGGCCCATGTGCTCGACTATCTTGAAACCGGCTTTCTACCGGGAAGCCAGCATGAACTAAGCAATCGGACCGGCGTTCCGACCGAGCATTTCGATCACACCATGGAGTATGCGCGCTGGCTCGGTTTGCTGTGCAAGGAGTTCGGCGTCGATCTGGACGCGGAAGATATGATCGTGGCTTTTCTGAGGGACGCGAACATGTTGTTTACCGCGGCCGAGATAAAAGAGCGTGACGAACGGAAACTGCTGGTCAAATCAAAGAAAATTATGCGTTATCTGCAGGAGCATCGAGACGAGATAATCCCGCTCATCCAAAACCGGGAGGGGTTCATCGGCGAAGGGGCTCCTAAAGCCGGCTAAGAATCCGGTGGCGTCGCGTTCAGGGAAGTATACTTAGCGCCCCCCGCGCATGATTAGGTCGGATACCACGGCCCGGCCGCGCGGCCGAACCTTTATCTCCCTGATCATGTTCGCTTCAGACTTGGCCATGGCTGCCATCGGCGCGGGAAACGCCCCATCCTGGCCTTACTTGGCGCCGTGGCGGCAGCATGTGAAAGGGCGCCGGCTTCGACTATCAGGTCATGAATCCGGCCGGAGCGGCGTCTCCGTCGCCGAGAAGGAATCGCGGCGTCCTGAAGGTTCCGGTTTCAAATCATCCAGACATCCCGCGCGGGTCTTACGGAAGTGTTGGCGCGATTCTTTGGTTGAGAGGGCGCTCGCGTCCGGAATTTTGTCCGCAGGGGTAAAATGGTATGATCAGGCGTTTTTAAGTATTATAAGATTGACGACTCTACTATATTTAAAGCCTCGTTTGCTTGATTTTGCTTGAGGCGTTCCGTATTACTACGTTATTCTCAACACTTAACCTCGACTTTGGTATTATTGTGGATTGTATTCTTTTAGGCATCGGAGCCACGATGCCGTTGTATAACCGTCTCCTGACCGCGGCTGCGGTAAGGTTGGAAGGGCGGACCTACTTTTTCGACGGCGGCGAAGGAGTTCAGATCTCCTGTAAGAATGTGCATCTCGGTTTTCGCGCCATCTCGGTAATCTCCGTCAGCCATCTGCACGCCGACCATTGTCTGGGCGTACCCGGTGTGCTCATGATGCGCGCGCGCTCCGAAGACCCCGAACCTCTGACCATCCTGGGGCCGCCCGGCATAGAGCGATTTATCCAGGATATCAGACGTGATCTGGGCTTCTATATCAATTACGATATCCGGTTTAACGAATGGAACAAGGATATCCCTCCAGGCGATGTGGCTTATCAGGACGAGTTCGTCAAGATACGCTGGGCGTTGATGAAGCACACCACCACGTGCCTGGGATATACCATCGAGGAACATGAGCGGCCCGGCCGATTCAATGTGGGTAAAGCCATTGAGTTGGGCGTTCCCCGCGGACCCGCCTGGGGGAAGCTGCAAAAAGGGGAAAGCGTAACCCTGGAAAACGGTGTGACGATCACCCCCGAAGAAGTTCTGGGCGCTCCCCGGAGCGGCAGACGCGTGGCGTACCTCACCGACACGTTGGCCAATAAAAATATGTATAAATTATTGTCCGGCGCCGATTTAGCATTTATCGAGGGAATGTTTCATTCATCGGAAGCGGAAATGGCCAGAAGCAGAATGCATCTGACGGCTCGCGAGGCGGGCCGGCTCTGTAAACGAAGCGGGGTTGGACGCGCGGTGCTCATTCATATCAGCCCGCGATACGAAAACAGCCGCCTGCCGGTTCTTGAAGAAGACGCGCGAGAAGAGTTTGCCGCCGCGGAAATGGGCAAGGTGGGTGTATGGTATTCAATTCCGTTCGCCAATGATTGATGAAGAAAATACACGCCTGTTGAGTCGCCTCGTGTCGCCGAAACCATGACCGGTTTACGTGGCATAAATGTTGCTATAAAATTCGGATGTACCCGCCGGGAATGGGAAACGTGCGGGCCCCTACAGTTACGAGTCGGCGCCTGGTAATGGAACGAAGCGAAAAAGACAGATATCTGGGAATCCAAGTGAGCGACATCATACAGATGTGTTGCCTCAATATGCTCACCGGAGTGTGCTCCGTAAATGAAAATGGTTTTCAGGGACAGGTGTTTATCAAAAATGGCGACGTCATTCACGCTTCCGCCGACGGCATTCAGGGAGAACAGGCTTTCTATCGTGTCATCCGTCATTCTCACGGCGATATAGAGTTCAAGGAAGGGCCGCTTACCGTAGGGCAAACCATCAAGAGCCCCTGGGAGCATCTCCTCATGGAGGGTACCCGCCTGCACGATCAAAACACCCTGGACGCGACGGAGGGCGCCATGGTGATGATCGAGCCCCCGGAGCCCACCTTGATTCACATACAGGTCAAACGGCTCCCAATGCCCAAAAACCTGCAACAGGGCGCCAAGAGGGTCCGAACACGGAAAACCAACACACCCGGATTGATCAAAAAAGACGACGTGGTAGAGGAATGCATAATCGATACTATCAGCGATGAAGGCGTTTCTATGCGTACGCTCGGTTCGTTTACCACTGGAGACGTCCTTCGGATAACATTCAAGCTTCCGCCTCATCAGGAAGAACTCACCGTATCGGCTGAGGTAGCGGGAATCAGCGCCGATACCATATCCCTTGAGACGAGATTTGTCAGGCTCAGCGATCACGCTCAAAGGCTCATTGGATTTTTTCTATGGAACGCCTGAGCGGTTCCCTTTAGCGCGGGTCCATTCCAAGGTCATACCCACAAACTTTCCCATTTTTCAAAGATCAGTTCTCGATTCGTTAAGCCGATTACTCTTTTTTGTATACTGAATTCAATGGATAGCTGGATTTATCGCGGCTCGTGCCTATATTTTATTTTGGCGCCGTTACAGGTCGCTTGGTGGAGTGACGTGAGACGTTTGCTTGTAGCGGCGCGATAAACCACACGGAATGGTGAAAGACAGTGAAACCATCGGGGCATGTTTCAATAGTATGGAAGGCCGCTTTTATCGCGCTCGTGGCCGGTTTCATAGCCGGGGCGGCAAGGGCTCAGCCCGCCGAGGAGCGGGGAGGGCCTCCACCGGCGAGGGTTGTGGTCGCTCCGGTAACCAGAGAAGAAGTGTTAACACGAATAACGTTACTGGGTAGCGCCGAATCCTGGCTGCAAACCGTCGTGGCGTCGCAGGCGGACGGCCTGGTGGAGGAGATGCTGGCCGATGAAGGAGACCGGGTAACCAAGGGGCAGGTGTTGTGCAGGCAGGACGCCACCCTGCTCAAGTCCCGTATCAAGGCCGCTGAAGCGTCTCTGGAGGAAACCAAGGTCCGCAGGGCCCAGGCCATGCGGGAGTTGGAACGACAGTCCAAGCTGTTTCAAAGACAGAGCGTCTCGGAAAAGGCGTATGAGGACGCTCAATTCCAGGCGGACGCTTTCGAGAAGCAGGTCTTTCGTCTCAAAGCCGAACTGGCTGAACTGAAGGACATGCTGGAAATGAAGACGGTAAAAGCGCCGGTATCCGGGTATGTCGTCAATCGTAGCGCTCAGGTCGGTCAATGGCTGAGTGAAGGACAGGCGGTGGTGACCATGGTGGTTTTGGATCCGATTCGCCTCATCGTTCCGGTCCCGGAACTGTATATCGATCAGATTGTGATGGGCGGCAAGACGCGTGTTACGTTCGATGGCCTTGCGGGCCGCGAGTTCGAGGGAACCGTCTCGGCGATTGTGCCGAAAGGGGACGACGCGTCCCGGAACTTTCCGGTTCGTATTCACATTTCCAATACAGACAGCGCCATTAAAGCCGGCATGCTGGGCAGGGCCGAAGTGCCGGTCGGCGTTCGCCATCCGGCGCTGTTGGCGCCCAAGGACGCCTTGGTGCTTGACAGCTGCGGGGCTTCGGTATTCGTTGTCAGGGATGAGCTGGCTGTGCCGGTAAATGTGAAAATGGGGCCGGCGCATGGGGATCTGATTGAAATCAACGCGCCGCTCCAGGTGGGAGAGTACGTGGTCGTACGGGGCAATGAAAGGCTGACGCCGGGACAGAAGGTCACGGTCATTGGATCGATGGACTCACAGCAAGAAACCGCGACTTCGAAGGAAGATTCCAAGCTTGACGTTGGTTCCCGTTCCGAATCATGAAACTCATTGACACCGCCATAGCCAAACCGGTTTCGGTAATCGTGGGAGTGCTCCTGCTCACCATATTCGGCTCTATCGCGCTTCTCAGAATTCCCGTACAGCTCACTCCGGATGTCACACGACCTGAAATTACGGTTACCACCACCTGGGAGGGCGCTTCGCCGCAAGAGGTGGAACGTGAAATCGTAGATGAGCAGGAAGAATACCTGAAGAGCGTCGAAGGCCTCACCCGCATGACCAGCCAGTCGATGGATTCCATGGGGAGCGTCACCCTGGAATTTTCCGTGAACACGGACATCGACGCGGCCCTGCTGCGCGTATCAACCAAACTCGATCAGGTGCCGTCCTATCCTGATGACGCCGATCAACCCGTCCTGGTGTCCGCCAGTGAAAACGCCCCTCCCATCGCCTGGATCGTTCTGAAAAGAATCCGTCCCGACGCGCCTGAAATGTACACCCTGTTCAACTTTGCCGAAGATAACATAAAACCCCGGCTGGAACGGGTGCCCGGCGTGGCCAAAGTCAATGTTTACGGGGGCCGGGAAGAAGAAATGCAGGTGGTGTTCGACGAACTGGCCGTGGCCGCCCGGAGTCTGACCATTCAGGAAATTGCGGAAGCCTTGCGGGAAGGCAACAGAAACATTTCGGCGGGCAATTTTGATGAGGGAAAGCGGCGATACATCGCGCGTACGCAGGGTGAGTATGTCAAGCCCGAAGATCCCGAGCAGGTCATAGTCAAGTATGTGGGCGGTTCCCCGGTAAGGATACGCGATGTGGCGGAAACGCGCTGGGGATTCAAGAAAAGCAACGGCGTCATCCGCAACAAAGGCGAGGAGACGCTCGCCATCAACGCCATACGGCAGGCGGGATCGAATGTTTTGGAGGTCATGGCGGGAATCAGAACAGCCATCTCCGAAATGAACTCCACATTCCTGAACGACCGTGGGCTGGTTCTGGAACAGGTGTATGACGAAACCGAATATATCGATAGCGCCATCGACCTGGTTCGTCAGAACATATTTGTGGGTGGGGCGCTGGCTATCGCTGTTCTACTGCTTTTTCTGAGAAGCTTTTCAGCCACCCTGATCATTGCGTTGTCCATTCCTATTTCCATTGTCGGGACTTTCTTGATGATGACGGTTTTCGGAAGGACCATCAATGTTATCTCTCTGGCTGGAATGGCCTTCGCTTCCGGCATGGTGGTGGATAACGCCATCGTGGTTTTGGAGAACATCTATCGCCATGAACAGTTGGGGGAACCTAAAAGAGTCGCCGCGGCGCGTGGAACCGATGAAGTCTGGGGCGCGGTGCTCGCCAGCACCCTGACAACGCTGGCCGTGTTCCTTCCTGTTATTTTTGTGCAGGAAGAAGCGGGTCAGTTGTTCCGCGATATCGCCATCGCCATCAGCTGCGCGGTAACCTTGAGCCTTCTGGTTTCCATCACCGTTATTCCCACCTTGGCCGCTCGTATTCTGTCCGCCGCCGAATCTATGAAAAAGGCGGGAAGAGCGCGGCGGGTAACGCAAAATCTGTTTGGCCTGGCGCCGCTCGCGGCCAGGCTGACGGACGGTATTTCCCTCTTCGTCTATTGGGTGTGCGGAAGAATATCGCTCCGTTTTTTTGTGGTCATAGTCATGACGGGGTTGTCCTTTTTCATGGCCTGGACGCTGACGCCCAAAGCCGAATATCTTCCCCAGGGCAACCGCAATCTGATACTCGGAATACTTATTCCGCCACCGGGCTACAGCATGCCCGAGTTTGAGAAAATCGGCAAGGAGGTGGAGGCCGAACTACAGCGATATTACACGGATAATCCAGGCGAAAAACCGGATGAAAAGCAAATTTCCAACTTCTTTTTCGTGGCGCGGGGTCAACAGATCTTCATGGGGGCGATCGCCCGGGATCCCGCCCAGGCCAAGAAGCTGATTCCCATTCTGAAACCTATTCTGGCAAAAATACCGGGTATGATACCGGTGGTGCGCCAGACCAGCCTGTTTTCACGGGGCAGAAACCCCGGACGATCCATCGATGTGGATATTTCGGGTCCGGATCTGATACGGCTGGTGGAGATAGGCGGCGCAATGTTCGGCCGGATTATGGAACTTATTCCGGGATCGCAAATCCAGCCCATCCCCAGTCTGGATTTGGGTAACCCGGAAATCCGCATTATTCCGGATCGTGACAAGGCGGCGCGAGTTGGTTTGTCCGCGCAACAGATCGGGGTCAATGTCGACGCCCTGCTGGACGGCATAAAAGCGGGAGAAGTGCGAAGATACGGCAATAATGTGGATTTGACCTTGATGGGTAAGCGGAACACCATCGAGCGGACGCAGGATTTCAAAAACCTGCAGATCAACACCCCGCGCGGCGATACGGTTACCCTCAGCTCGGTGGCTGACGTTAACTTGATCGCCGGCCCCACGCAGATCAATCATTTGGAACGATTACGCACCATTACCCTGCAAACGCTGCCGCCGGAGGAAACCCCGCTGGAAGCAGCCATGGAGATCATCTCCGATAAGGTGGTAAAGCCCATGGTGGAATCGGGTCTGTTAACCCGGCCCTATGAGGTGAGTCTTTCGGGAACCGCTGACGACCTGTCCAGGACCCGTGAAGCGCTCCAATGGAATTTCGTCCTGGCCGTAATCATAACCTACCTGCTGATGGCGTCGCTGTTTGAGAGTTTCCTGCACCCCTTTGTCATCATGTTCAGCGTACCGCTGGCCGCCGCAGGAGGATTTCTCGGGTTGCGCCTGGTGAATGAGTTTATTGCGTATCAGGCCCTGGATATTCTGACCATGCTCGGTTTTGTCATTCTCATCGGTGTCGTGGTCAACAACGCTATTTTGATTGTGCATCAGAGCCTCAACTTTATGCGCAATCAGAATCTGACACCGCGCGAGGCTATCAGCGAATCGGTCCGAACCCGTATCAGGCCCATCCTTATGAGCGCGTTGACTTCAGTGATGGGCACATTGCCGCTGGTTCTCTTTCCCGGCGCGGGATCGGAGCTGTATCGGGGATTGGGCAGTGTGGTGATTGGGGGGTTGGTCGTATCGACGGTTTTTACCTTGCTCGTGGTACCGTCCCTGTTCAGTCTGGTGATGGACTTCTCCGCGTGGCTACGCAGGGAGAGGACCTCCCCGCACAATTAAAAAGGATATCCGCTTGCGCGGGAACGTTAATCAAAAACAGACGCGCTCTCCAGGGCTCTTCACGGCAAGACCGCGCGGCGGATTCCAGGGCGATCAGGCCTGATTCCGGAGATAGGAAGCGAGCCGATCCACGTGGCGCTGCTCTTCCTGAATGATGCGGTCGATTTCTTCCTTTTCCCATTCAGCGGTTACCATATCCCGCATAAACTGAAAAAACAGAATGGTGTCGCGTTCGAACTCCAAAGCGCCTTCCACAAGTTCTCGAAAGGGTGTGGAGTCGTCGATATCCTCCCGTTCGTCCCACGAAAGCAGTCTTCCGGCCATGCTTTCCCTGACGAACGAATCCATGCCGGGAGGAGCCTGGGTTTTAGCGGCCGCGCTGTTCTGATTTTCCCGTAGCATGCGCGAGAAAGCCTGGTAGTGGGATTTTTCTTCCTCGCATAAATATTCCAGGAACTGTCGCGATTGTTCGTCGGTAACCGATTCTATCGCCTTTTCGTAAAACTCGCGTCCGTTTTTTTCCAACTCCATAGCAATTTCAATTACATCGGGGAGAGTGAAAAAGCCCGCTGAAAGATCGACCATGATTGTCTCCAGATTTGCATAGGCATTGACGGATATTTTTATTAGTATGATACTCGTCGGAGACAACCAAAATCAAGGGCGTTTGCCCGGCGTTTTATCGGTTTTCATGTCCCTATAGCTCTGAAAATACAGGATTATGGAAGAAGATTTTATATCGTCGCTTACCCATCAGGTTAAGGAAGAGGTTGTAGAACGGTACCTCTCGCAGCGGCGGCTTGTCGAAGAGCAGATTACGATGGTCAACGAGGACGCCGCCGAGGTGGCCGTTCTGGAAAAAGGCCTGCGCAAAAGAATATATCGCTTGTATCAGTTGCTCGGAGAAGAAAAATACGTTGAAGAGTTCAGAAAACTGGCGGATCTTGAAGATAACACTTTATCGCCCGAGGCGCTGGGTATCGAGTCGCTGAAGGGCGTGCGCTTTATAAAGGTCTGGAGCCTCACTTTCGGCGGAAAATACCGGAAACTCGTGTTGGAAGCCTATGCGCGCATGAAACAATGGGCTGAAGAATACGCCGAAACGTATGAGGAGTTGGAGTTGCTGTGCAAGGCGGTCAATAGAAACATCGAGTCCTTTACCAAGGAGTTCGATCTGTTGGGATTGATCGGCTTCCTGAAGAGCCTCGACATTGCCGAACTGAAAAAGCAGCGGTTCCTTGGCGGTAATTTCACGGCAAAGGAACTGACGCAAATAGATAAGACACTTATGTTTAAAAAAATAAAATTCAACGATTTCGGATTATTAAACCCGCCGAAACCTCCGGCGCTCGAATCGGTGAGGCGCGGGCTTCTGGGGCTGACGGACAGGGTCTGCGATGAAAGGCGTTGCGAATTGGAGGATATCGTGCAATAGAATGACTTCCTGCGGGGCCATCGAGCCTTTTTGCCGTTGAATAAAATGACTTCTTGTTATACAATGCACAATGTTTTTCGCCGATAGAGGGGCCTCTTTTCTCAAGGCGCTTTATTTTTTATAACCCCCGCACACAAGCGCTTCAACGTTATCTTATAATGATGAAAAATGGGAAAAGGACTGGTATAAAAATTTTCCGCGACAAATAGTTCAGTAAGGAGGTAGGAAATGACTGCTTTGATTGGTGGAATTGGTGGATTGGTGCTCGGCATCATCCTGCTGGTTGTGTGGTGGGGATACTTCATAGCGTTGCTGGCTGGCGCTATACCGCTGGTTCTGCTTCTGGGTGGAGCGTTGGCGACCTATTTAGGCATTGAAGAGTACAAGGATAAGCTTGAACGGGATAAAATGGAGCAAGAGCCCATTCCGGCGCCTCCTGCGGCTGACGAGAGATATAAAGAAGAAACCGAACAGTACAAGCAGGAAGTTGAATCCCTGAAACAAGAGATTGAAGAGCTCAAAGCCAAAAAAGAAAGCTAATAGATTTAGAACGTTTCATAGTCACTGAAGAGGGTCATCGATTTCGATGGCCTTTTTTTATGCAAAGACTGGTTAAATTGATAACATGGGAAAACCTTTTGAAATCCCGACAAGGCCGGGACCCAAACCCTTTCCAAAACCTTTTAAATTGCTCGCCTGTGGCGGACGGACAAACAGGAGCAGTTTCTGGTTCAGTAATGAACTCAGTATTGAGGCAGCCATCGGATAACGCGCACTTTTTCTTAGCCGCACGCTAAAAAACAATGGACGCTCCCAGGGACCGATGTTAGAATAATAACAAATGCTAGTACTAACAGCCAAATCTTAGAAGAAAAAGCATTCAAACTGTAGAAATCTAGCTTTACCGCTCCCCTGTGCGGCAAAACCGCGCGTAGCGCGTCGTAAAGACGTCCGGAACCGGAGCACTGAGACTGCCTCGCCTCGTCTTCTCAAAACAATTCAGGGAATGCCCGCCTTTTTGATGGGGTAAGAAAGGGAACACCATGAAATCGAATTGGAGTCTGTTACGCGTTTTGCTGATGCTTGCGATATTGGCGATCATGTCCGCTTCCTGCGGTGATGACGGAGGGTCTTCGTCTCAAGACAATTTCTCTTCGCGTATATACCTGCTGCCGGCGGAAAGCGCGACTCTGACTCCCGTGGGCGAGGATTCAGCCAACGATCAGGATTTTGATTACGTGCTCACTTTAAACGGGGTCGAGCCAAGCGCCCTGTGGTATACCGACAGACCATTCCGGGACGCTGGGGAAGATACGGCGCAAGCGTATATCAATGACATCTGGACCAAAGCGTACGGTTCCGTGCCCCCCAATGCGACGCTCCAGGGTTATATCCTGTTAACCGGAACCTTGGACGGTATCTATGTGACGCTGATGTCTCCTGAATATGACGCGGACACCGGAGTCCTGACATTTAATGTCAAATTGTTGAATCACACCCTGGAGCAGAGGCCTGAAAGCGAAATCACCTTTACCAATCCGGTGATGAACGTGCTGAATAATGTGATCGATCAGGATGAGGTGTCCGCCTTTATCCAATACTCAGGTCAGGCCCAAGTCACGCCCACGGCGGAGGGGTATGAGGTAACGCTCGACAACGTGGGAGAGGAAACGATCTGGGTGGACAACGCGCCGGGCACGTACTCCGACAAGAGCGATATGGCGTATTTTCTGGCCAATTGGGACAATTATTTTCAAGACAACCCGCCGAACGCCGCGCTGTACGGCGAAACGGACGCCGGCAGTCTGGAAGTGTATTTCCTGACGCTCACCAATCCCGTGTATTCAAAGGAAAGCGGCCGCCTTACCTATATGGCGACCAGCCTGGGCCAACCCACGGGAAGTTTTGAACCCCTACATGACGTTATGCTGGGTATCGACTCCGTGCAACCGAGCGCGTTACGATTTCCCATACCGGCGAAAGGCACATGCTACGCGGCGTTCGGCCCGGGATATGATGAGGCGACCGCCAACAAGAGCTACATTTTCTTTGGCAGCGACATCGCCAGGAAGCAGATGGGGTCTCTGTGGGGAACCCAGTCCTACCTGTCCGTGAGCTGCGCGCCCAACTGCCGAAACGACTTGCAAACCATGAAGGACATGGGGATTAATCTTATCCGGCTCTACGATTGGGATAACCGCAACGATCACAGTCAGTTTTTAAACCATTGCCAGAGCCTGGGAATCAAAGTGCTCGTTTCCATATCTAACTACCTTCCCAAGAATCCACAAGTCTGGAATGAGCAAATTCCGCTCTACCTGTCGAAGCGCAATTATGGGAACAGCAGCGAGACGGACTGGCATCCGGCGGTGGCGGGCGTTATTGTTTCCAATGAACCATTTCTGGACTCGACTTTTGACGGCCCGACTCTCTATGCCAACGCCATCGGGCTTGTAGCTCAATTGCTGGCCACGGCCAACAGCAAGGGCTTCAGCAAAAACATCCCGGTGGGAATTCCTCTTGCCTTCATACCGAGAGGAGCGCCGTTTGCGGACAATGGCGCCAACATGCCCTGCTGGAATTCATTTAACCAGCTGTTGACGGACCCCAGGGTTGAGCCGTACAAAGACCGCCTCATGTTATGCGCCAACACGCAAAACGACAAAGTATATCTTTTCGAAAACGCCGAAGCGACCGGCCGTGGCTGGGTCCAGCAGACCTATGAGAAATTTCAAATGCCCATCTTGTTTACCGAGATAGGGAAAAGCCGGCAGAATTCGGACTACTCCCCCGCGTTTGTTCAAAACCAGTTACAAGGGGCCATCGCCTATCAGCAAAGTCACCCGGAACAGCTCCTGGGCGCCTGCCATTTTCAATTTTCGGATAAAGTCTGGAAACAGACACCAAACGATAGCGATTCCGAAGGCGCCTTCGGGGCTTTTCACCACGGCGTCATCCTCAAGAGTATCCCGTGCCAAAAAAGCGACTTTGATTTCTTCCCCGACGTTTCAGTCCTCAATCCCGACGGCACGGAAAACTTTGGAACCCTGAACATTGACCAACTCGAACAAACCGGCACGTACAACGGGGTAATCAACGCGTATCAGTAAGCAAGGCGAATTAGGTGGGAAAACCTTTTAAAAAAGGTTTTCCCACACCCTTTTCCAAAACTTTTTAGACTGCCCCGCCTTACGCGGGGCGATTCGTTCAATCAAAAAGCTTGGCGAAACCTTTTTAAAAAGGTGGTTATGTCGTTAGCTCCGAAAAGCTGTACATGGATTCCTTCTCCTCGAAGATCCCGTAAAGCGGGGCTCCGGGAGAAGGCCAGATAAGTAATGCGGGGGATTCACATCCCCCGCGCCCCCTAGAGAGATTTCTCGCTGCGCTCAAAATAAGCGGCGGCGTCTAAGCGCGTATGGATCACAGCGCAGGCGCCTGCAAGCAGGATTGACCTCATCGCGCGCGTGGGGAACTCTCTTTCAGAGCAAGAGAAATAATTATATTTGAAAAAAGGTTTTCCCACACCCCTTCCAAAGCCTTTGAAATTTCTAGCCTGCGGCCCTTAGACAACACGTTGGACGCTCACGCCTCCCGGGTGATAAAATACAAGTTGTCTTCAATTTTGTTTCTTCCGGAATAACCCATGGAGTCGCTCTCCTCGCTTTTGGTCGGTAAACCCCTGAATATCCTGGCGGTGGCCGTTGCGTTCCTGGCGGGCCACTTTGTACTGCGGTTCACCGGCGTGGGATCCAGGCGGCGCCCGAAGGCTCTTCTCGTTCCGGCGGCCGCATGGGGGTTGTACGCGGTCTGGGAATGGCTGGTCATTGTCCGCACGCCGGAAGCCAATATTCGGGTCGATCTTTTGCTGATCCTGCCGATTGTCTTGATCATTTCAATCTGGTTTGTGATCAGGAGGTTTTGGTAAGCCGATCCCAACCCCTTTTGTGGATCGCTTGGGAGGGAAAAGGCCACGATTCGACAATCTTGTCTTTTAAAGTGTTGACCTCCTGCTTGTTTCTGCTGTCAGCTCTCATTCTGGCCATCGGTGCCTGGTTCGCCGAGCCCGGCGCCGATGGAAAGAGCGGAGCGAAACCAATCAAAAAATTGAGCGTCTGAAACCGGGGCGGTCGGTTTAAGACGCTCAGTCCGTCAACGTCACGAGGGGGTTGCGGGTTATTTTTCTTTCTTTTTTTCCTCGGCCAAAACAACCTTCCGGCCACAGAGGTCACACTTTCCATCTTCGGTGATGCACGGTTGTTTCGGGGCGTCTCCACCACAGATTCCGCATTTGGGCATGATCGGTTACCTCCTTTCCTCGGCTTTGCCGTTATTTATTCACAGCATAGAAGACATGCGGACAGCCGTCTGTAGCGGGCGCTACACCGATACTATTTTTTCTCCCCGCTCCCGGCGGGAGCGGAGCCAAAAGTTTTTAGAGGGGGTGTGGGGGAACCTTTTTTCAAAAAGGTTCCCCCACATTCAATAAAGCATATTCAGCGCATTATTCCGTCTCGCACATTTTTTTCCCGCGGAACAGGACGCGTGATACACTTATGGTTCATTGGCTTGTCCGAAAGGTTTTCTTATGGCGGTTCTGCTGTTTGTGGCTGGTCTTATGTTTCTGATCGTGGGAGCGGAAGCTTTGGTGCGGGGCGCTTCCCGGCTTGCGGCCGCTCTCGGAGTGGCGCCTCTTATAATCGGGTTGACCATCGTGGCGTTCGGCACGAGTTCCCCGGAGCTGGCGGTGAGTGTCAAGTCGACCGTGGCGGGGCAGACCGGAATAGCCGTCGGCAATGTGGTGGGAAGCAATATTTTCAACATTCTGCTTATTCTGGGCGTTTCGGCGCTTATTACGCCGCTGATCGTGTCTCAGCAACTGGTGCGTTTTGACGCGCCCATCATGGTAGGGGTTTCGGTTCTGGTCCTGGTCCTGGCTTATGACGGCAATGTGGGCCGGGCGGACGGAATTCTGCTGTTTTCGGGCCTCATCCTGTACAACCTGCTGCTGGTCTACCTGAGCCGCAAGGAAAGCAGGCGGGTGCAAGACGAATACGCCCGGGAGTTCGGTTCAAAGGCGGGGGCGGCCAGCGCCTCGTGGCTGAAAAATTCGGTCATGGTGATCGGCGGGCTGGCGTTGCTTGTTCTGGGATCAAGATGGCTCGTTGACAGCGCCGTGACTATGGCGCGGCTCATAGGGGTCAGTGAGCTGATTATCGGGTTGACGGTGGTGGCGGCGGGCACTTCCTTGCCCGAGGTGGTTACGTCCGTTATGGCCAGCCTTAAGGGCGAGCGCGATATCGCCATCGGCAATGTCATCGGAAGCAACCTGTTTAATCTCATGGGTGTGCTGGGGGTGGCCGGAATCGTGGCGCCCCGCGGTATTGAGGTGTCGCAGGCGGCGCTGCGTTTCGATATACCTGTTATGATCGCCGCCTCGGTGGCTTGCCTGCCCGTTTTCTTCACGGGTTATATGATCGCCCGATGGGAGGGCGGTCTGTTTTTGGGTTATTACGTGGCCTACGCGGTGTATCTGATTCTTTCCGGTTCCGGACACGCGTCCTTGCCGGCGTTCAGCGCCGTCATGCTTTACTTTGTGATACCGCTGACCGCGCTTACCCTGGCCGTGGTGACCGCGCGCGAGACGCGCAGACGAGTGAAGGCGCGAACAGGATAAAGGCGCGTTCGCGCGGACCATGAATTTCCGTGGGGATGGAAACGCGAGGGATGGCATTATTCCATGATCGAATGGATTCAGCATAATCAGTCTCTTCTTTGGCTCCTGGCCGCTTCATCGATTGCTCTATTTATCGCCAGCCTGATCGTCGCGCCGGTTATAGCCATTAAGATCCCGGCCGACTATTTCACCCGGTCCAAGCGGGACAGACATCTTCTGCATGTGGATAATCAGGCCCTGGCCATGGCCTTGAACATAGCCAGGAACGCGCTGGGCTACATCTTCATCGTGGCGGGGCTTCTTATGCTGGTTCTGCCGGGGCAGGGCGTCATGACCATTCTTTTCGGGATCATACTGGCGGATTTTCCGGGAAAGCATCGGCTGGTGATGTGGCTGGTCCGGCGGGGATCGGTCATCAAATCCATCAATTGGATCCGCAAACGCGCGGGCGCGGAACCGCTCAAGCTTGAAGAGCGCCAAGAGTGATCGGGAATCGGGAACAAGTCGCGCCGCGCTGAGCCGGGCGCCCTGGAATGATTCGGGTATAGGACCAACCAAAAGCCTGCCAACGGGACGGTTCACCTAACCGTGCGCAGTTTGGCGTCGTCGCGTTCTTGTTCCTTTCGCCATTTTTTTCCGGCCAGGGTCACGCGAGGGGCGGCGTTGACCGGGCTGGTATCCACCAGCACACGCTCTCCGTACACCTGGGATATGGCTTCTTCGGTGACCACGTCGGTGGGCCGTCCTTTTTTATGGATGCGGCCGCCATCCAGCAGAATGAGTTCATGGCAGTAGGCCGCGGCCATGTTGATATCGTGGGATACGGTGATTACGGACAGCCCGCTTTGTTCGTTCAGTTCCTGAATGAGATCGAAAAACTGGACCTGGTGTTTCAAGTCCAGGAACGAGGTGGGCTCGTCAAAGAGTATCAGGTCCGGCTCCTGAGCGATGGCCCGCGCGATGAACACCCGCTGGCGCTCCCCGCCGCTCAATTCGTGTATGGGCCGGTCGGCGAAGTCGGTGGTTTCGGTGAGTTCCATGGCCCTGCGGCAGATTTGGTGATCGTGTTCGGTTTCAAAGCCGAAGCCGTCGAGGTAGGGAAAGCGGCCCATGAGCACCACTTCGAAGGCGCTGAAACTGAAGGTGAGCTGATTTTCCTGCGCCACCACGGCCACTCTCCGGGCCAGCTCGTTGCGTTTCAGCCGGGAAACGTCCTTTCCTTCAATATACACGGACCCCCGGCTGGGGCTGACAGCCCCGTCAATGACGTTGAGGAGGGTGGTTTTGCCGCTGCCGTTGGGGCCGATCAGACCGATAAAGTCGCCGGAACGCGCTTCAAAACTGATGTCGCGCAGGACTTCCCGCTGCCCGTACCGGAACGACACGGAGTCGACTTTCAGGAGAGGTTCCATCCGCTTCCCCGACGATTAAGCAACACAATAAAGAACGGCGCCCCGAGAAAGGCCGTGATCACGCCCACCGGCAGTTCGTTGGGGGCGATCAGCACGCGCGAAAGGGTGTCCGCGGCGATCAGGAAAAAAGCCCCGAACAGCGCCGACGCGGGCAGCAGCAGCCGGTGGTCGGCGCCAAAGGCCATGCGCATGAGGTGGGGGACGATGAGCCCTACAAAACCGATGATGCCGCTGACCGACACCACAAACCCCACCATGAGGGAAACGATGATAAGCAGCGCGTTTTTGGCGGACTCCACGTTCATGCCCAGTTGCGACGCGGTTTCCTCGCCAGCGGTAAAAAGATTCAGGTGGCGCGCGTAGCGGTAGAGTATGGCGGCCCCGATCAGGGCGATGGGAAGGAGCGCCCAGACCTGCGAATACTGCGACGAACTCAGGTCGCCGTAGAGCCAGAACAGTATGGAGTGCAGTTTCTGATCCGTGGTGGTGGCGATGAAGAACATGATGATGGCCACGAAAAACGCGTTGAGCACCACCCCGCACAACAGCAGCGTGGTAGTGTTGATGCGCTCCCTGCGCCGGGCAAAGGCCATGATAAGCGCCACGGTAAACAAGGCGCCGCCAAAGGCGGCCCCGGATATAACGACACGGCTCCCGGTGCCCAGCACAATGGCCGAAACCGCGCCCAGGGCCGCGCCGCTGGAAATGCCCAGGATGAACGGTTCGGCCAGGGGGTTCCGCAACACGGCCTGAAAAACCGTCCCGCACTGGGCAAGCGCCATTCCCGCCAGCGCGGCGAGCAGTATGCGGGGAAGCCGCAGCTTCAGAATAATGGTTTTTTCGACCTGGTTGGCCCCGCCCGCGATCAGTTTCCACAGAGAGCCCAGCCCCACGTCCGCCGCCCCGCAGACCAGCGCCACGGCCGCGGCCGCCAGAATGAGCGCGGTCAGCCCCACGCAGACACTACATAATCGTTTGGGCGTCAGCGCGGTCATGTCAGCCCTCGCCGTGTATCAATTCGTAGAGGCGTTCCAGACCGTCGAAAACCCTTGGAGACGCGCGGTCAACCAGATCCGAGTTGATGACGTAGATACGGGAATCGCGGACCGCGGGCAGAGACGTCCATTGTTTCCAGGCGTTCACTTCCGGATCGAATTCGCCTTCGCGTTTCATGGAGGTGATGATGATGACTTGGGGCCGCCGTTCGAAAACCGCTTCCATGCTGAGCTGGGGATACCTGATATCGCTGTCCCCGGATACGTTGATCCCTCCGGCCAGCGTAATCAATTCATCCTGTATGGTGTGCTTGCCCACGGTAACAAAGGGGGAGTTACCGATCTGCATGAGCACGCGGACCTTTTTTTGCGCCGCGGCCTTGGCGGCCACGTTTTCGAGCCGGGTCCGGAAATCGCGTGATTTTTGTTCGGCCAGCTCTTTCACGCCGGTAATGGCGCCGATATCGGTAATGGTCTTGAGCAGCGCGGGTATGTTCTCCGGGTATACCACATAGACCGGCACACCCAGGCTTGCCAGGGTATCCACGGTTTCGCGCTTGTTGCCGTCGTAGGTGGCGATGATCAGATCCGGATTGAGCGCCAGGACCTGTTCGACGTTGATCTGTATGTAGGATCCCACGCGAGGCTTCTTACGCGCTTCCGGGGGATAGTCGGAGAAGTTGGTCACGCCCGCCACGCGGTCGCCCAACCCCAGGTCGAACAGAATTTCGGTGATGCTGGGGGCGAAGGAGACGATCCTCACCGGGCGCTCGGGAATATCGACCTTTCGTCCGATTTCATCCACATACACCGTGGCCTGAACGGCGCCGGGCCAAACGGGCAAGATCAACAAAACCAGGATGAAAATCGCGCTGAGTCGTTTCATGGCCATGTCCAAAAAAAAACCTTAAACCCACGAGAGGCTTAAGGATTGCACCCTGTTTTCCTTCATCCTTAAGGAAAGTTCTCCCGCGTCTTATGTCCGCGTAAGGGGAGACCGCTCAGGCAGGTCTTCTGACTTACGGATCAACCTACTCCCCACGCCTTCCCCACCTTATGGGTGGCTTTTGCGGGTTTCGTCCCCGATCACAGCGGCGGGACCGTTCCCGGTTTGCACGGGATTCCCTATTAAACCCTTCAGGTACCTGAACGTACGCTTATTATCGCAAGATGCGCTAATTCATTACAAGATTACCCACGAGCCGCCCGTAATGTCAAATAGTTTCCCGCCAGAGGGCCATTTTGCGGCGTATGAGCCTGCCCGGCGGCTCCGTCAGGACGTGCGCGGCAGGGAAAAACGCCATGCGCAATACCAGTTGTCCGGATGAGGATCGGGGGGACAGCCGACGCATTCGGTTTGCACGCGGGAATCGACGGTCTGGGCGAAGGTCCGGTATTCGACCGTGCCCACCGATTTGCAGGGGTAGTCTTCCAGCCCCTTGCGTTTGCGGGCGGACTGAACACGGCAATCCACCATGCGAAATACAAAGGAATCTTCCGTTTCCTCCACGATTTCCTGCACGTTGACGCGGGCGTACATGCGGTACTGCAGCGCCGTTTTGAGGGCTTCCAGCCCCCCCTGCTCGGGCAGGTCGAGCAGTTGCTTGATGCGGTACGCTTCAAAGGGAGAAAACCTGGTCCAGCAGGTGTCGTTGCTCCGTTTGGCGTCGAACATGCCGATGGCGTTTTCCACGGTCTGAAACCACACCCCGTCATTGGCCAGCCAGTTGACGCCCAGCGCGTCAAGCAGCTCGGTCAATTTCCGTTCGTCCATATCGTAGAGCGCGGCGGGGACTCCGTTCTTGAGTTCGAAATTGAGCAGCTTGGATAACCGTTTCAACTGAATGTCCAGGCTCACATCGCCCGCCTGGCTTTCCATACGTAGAGCCGTTTCCAGACCGAACTGGTGTTCGACTTCGCGGAACCAGCAGCCGTAGTGCACCACAATGCGTCTGGCCGCGTCCATAATCCATCGGATGAGCAATTCCTTATCTGGCGTCGAATTCGTCATGAGCGATACCTTTCCGCTAAAGCAGGATGACACGCTTTTCTGTAAGAAGTGGTATGGATGGAAGTACTACAGGTTTTGTTTTGAATCAAGGAAACAGGAAAGACAGACCCAAAGGCCTCAAAAAAAGAGAAATTGCGGCGAGTTAAAACGGAAGGAACGCCAAAAGAATCAGGTGGATAAAACGGCCTGGGAAAAACCCTCCAAACATTCGTCCGTAAAGAGCCGGCAACACAAATGGTGCCGATTGACGCACCGTTCGGGACCCTTGTCCCATTCGAACCAACTACAGTCGATGCATTCCTTTGGCAGTTGCGCGCAATTGAGCCGAACCACCCCGGATGATCGTAAGTCCATACCCCCAACCCCGCACGCTGAATATTTACCGGGACAGTCTCCCCGCGCACAGCGCGAGCCCCCGCTCCGCAGTCTGTTTGGAATATTGTAAGAGGACACTGTACCCTAGTATGGTGCTACTTTAAGCGCACAATATCTTGTATGTCAATAAAAAAACGCAAGAATGCCCGCTCTAGCCTGAAAAAAAGGCGGTTTCCACCGCCTCAAACGGCCTGTTCGGCGCGCCGCTAGAAAACCTGAAGTTTTTGGCCGGGAAAGATGGTCGAATCCCGCAGCCCGTTCCATTTTTTCAATGAATCCACATCAACGCCGTAACTGCGTGATATCTTTAGCAACGTATCGCCTTTGCGCACCACGTGGATGGTTTTATCCTTCTGCTTGGGAGCGTTTTTGGACCAGTCCGCATAGAATTCGACAAAATTCTCATGAGAGCCCTTGGGAATTCGAATGGTATAGTTCCCCTCGGGAAAATAATACCCGCGAATTTCAGGGTTAAGCTCTTTCAGCGCCTTGAGGTAGGTTCCGCAGGCCTTGGCCGCGGTGCGCATGTGCAGGGGACTCGGAATATTGACTTCCACGATATCCACTTCGCGGGGCTGGTACCGCAGGCTTTCATCCAGCCGGAACCCGTACCGCTCCGGATCGCTCAGAATAGTCTTGATGGCCAGAATCCGGTGCACGTACCGTTCGGTTTCCAAGGGCAGGTTCATACGAAAATAATTGTTCTCGCCCTGCCGCTGAATTTCCTTCTCCACCCGTTTTTCGCCGCAGTTATAGGCGGCCATGGCCAGCGCCCACGATCCGAAATCGTTGTAGAGATCCTGCAAATACGTAAGCGCGGCGTCGGTGGCCCGGTCGAAACAGAGCCGGTCGTCAAAAAAACCGCCCTGCCGCAGGCCGTACCTCGAAGCCGTGGGCCGGATGAACTGCCAGGGGCCTCCCGCGCCCGCCGGTGAAAAGGCGTAGGTCCGCAAATCGCTTTCCGCCACGGCGAGATATTTAAGATCGTCGGGCATGCCGCGGGATTTGAGTTCGGCCTCAATCTGAGGAAAATGACGGAAGCCCCGCTTCAGCCACAGAATGACCTGACCGCGATTATAGACCGCGATGGTGAATTCCTGATCAAAGGCCTCCCAGACTTCGGGCTCCTCCAGAGGCACCTGTTCGCCGCAGAGCGTCAGATGTTTGGGAAAGGTATAGGCCGGCGTGTAAAAACTCTGCTCCATGACGGAGACAACCGGCTGATCCTGCGTCTGGACCGGCGTTTCCAGCTGGGTCGAGAGCTGGGCGAGGAGGGGGGGGGCGGAAAACAGGATCAGTATCAGCGCCCACACCGCGCATAAAGGCAGAGCGCGGGCGCGAGGTCTTATGAAGAGGAACCTAGCAGATTTCCAGCGCGTTAAAAAAGTACCCGATTTCGTATTCCGCGGATTCCGGCGAATCGGAGCCATGAACGGTGTTTTTTTCGACATCTGTGGCAAAGTCACGTCTAATCGTTCCTTCGGCCGCCTCTTTTGGATTGGTGGCGCCCATTATTTCTCTGTTTTTCTTGATAGCGCCGTTTCCTTCAAGCGCCATCACCACGATGGGACCGGAGCTCATGAAGTCCGTCAGGCTGTCATAGAAAGGCTTTTCCTTGTGCACCACATAAAATCCTTTTGCCTGCTCCTTGCTCAGCCAGATCATTTTCATGGCTCTGATCTTCAACCCCGCTTTTTCAAAGCGGTTTATTACATTACCGATTACGTTTTTCTCCACACCGTCAGGTTTGATGATCGACAGGGTTTTTTCCATTACGCGCCTCCGCATATTCAGATTCAATAGGTCGCTTCGCCGTTACAGGGAGAAATTCGTGAGGTCACGGCCCATACGAAGCGCCGGGCAATTCCATGGAGCAGATGGGATTGTTTGCGTATCTTCATTACAAGTCTTCCGCTGCCGAGTCAAGAGGTTTAGGAGCTGTTTCTCGCCAAACCGAAACGGTTTGATAGCCATGAGGCATCGGTGATAGTATATGCAAATCTTTCGCCTAAATTGAACAAAGGCGCAATCCATACTCGCGATTATCGGGTTGAAAGGAACTGTGGATGACCAAAAAAAAGCTAACCCAGCAGATTTTAACCGGCAAGGACGAATTTCTATTTGTCTGTAAGCCGGGCGTTGAATGCTATACAAGCTGCTGCGGCAACGTAAACATCTTTCTGGCCCCGTATGATGTGGTCAGGCTCAGAAAAAAACTGAACATGGGCTCCCGCGAATTTCTCGATACATACACCACGATCCTGAAGGGCAGCAATCCGCTGGTACCTCTGGTGCTGCTCAAGATGGACGACAGCGTCAAGAAACGGTGTCAATTCGTCACCGAAGACGGGTGTCAGGTATATGACGATCGCCCCTGGGCCTGCCGGATGTTTCCTCTGGATCTGGAAATCAGGGGAAAATACAGCTTCATTACGGACGAAAAGCGCTGCAAGGGTCTGCTCCAGGACAACAAGTGGAAGGTTTCCGACTGGCTGGAGACACAGGGCATCAAAGAGTACGAAGAATGGAACGCGCGGCACGAGGAAATTACCGGGGATCAGGATTTTCACAAGCTGGATGTGAACAACCCCAAGATCCGCCGCATGATGTTCATGGCCACCTACGACCTGGACTCGTTCCGCGAGTTTGTGTTCGATACCAAATTCCTGGAAATGTTCGATCTGGGCGAGGAACGGATTCAGAAGATCAGAGAGGATGAGCTGGAGCTGCTCAGACTGGGCCTGGACTGGATCAAGTTCGGCCTGTTCGGCGAGAAAACCCTCAAGCTGAACCAGCAGGCGCTTGAAGCCCAGCGCAAGGCCGCGGAATCGGCTCAAAAGGGCGCGTAGAAATCAAGGTAGTTTTAATGGAATGCAAACCGCGTTATTTAATGAACGAGTTGGAGAACAACTCCTTCCGCTTCGCCTGTCACAAGGATGTTTCCTGTTTCACCGAGTGCTGCCGGGAACTCAATCTGCTGCTGACGCCCTATGACCTGCTCCGCCTGAAGAGACGGTTGGGCATGACCTCGGAAGAACTGCTGGAAAAGCACACCTACGCTCAGTTCAACGACAAGAACGGCCTTCCCCTGGTCTTTCTCAAGATGAACGACAACGAACGGAAGACCTGTCCCTTCGTGACCGCGGACGGCTGCTCCATTTACGAAGACCGGCCGGGCGCGTGCCGCACCTATCCCCTGGGCCGGGCCTCGGCCATGACCCGCGGCCAGAGGCAGGCCAGCGAGAAATACTTCGTGGTCCGCGAAGACCACTGCAAGGGTTTCGAAGAACAGAAACAGTGGACCGTCCAGGAATGGCTGGATCACGAAGGACTCGACGAGTACAACCGGCGCAATGACGACTGGACCGGAATTCTGACCGATTCGGATGTGGCCCGCCTGGGCGTGGACGACAAAAAACGATCCATGTTCTTTATATCCTCCTACAACCTGGACACCTTCCGGAAATTCGTGTTCGGCAGCAGCCTCCTGGACCGGTTTGAAATAGAGCCGGAAGAACTGGAACGCATGAAAGAGGATGACGAGGCCCTTCTCCAGTTCGCCGTCAAATGGATCAGGTATTTTCTTCTGGGGCAGCCCACCCTGAAACTGCGGAATCAATCTTGACCTTGAAACGGGCGGCGCCGGATTTTCATCGCGCGAGCGTGGGAGTTACGCATGGTAACAGGTTTGGACGACAGCGACTTTATCACTGACTTTATTACGGGCGAAAAACTGCTCCTGGACGAACACGAACCGGTGCGGCAGCAGATCGAACGGCTGCTGATCGAAAGCAAGGGCTACGACAAGCAAGATATCGCCGTCAATACCTGGCTGGACCTGGAAATAGACGGCCGCAGGGAATCGTTCCGGCTGGACCTGATCGCCCATGTGGACGGAAAACCGGCCGCGCTGATCAAGACCAACCGGGGGTCCATCGTGTCCCGGGAACGGGAAACGCTCGCCGCCGCCCGGCTGGCCGGCGCGCACCAGATTCCGCTCTCCGTGGTGACCAATGGCGAAACCGCGGAAGTGTTCGACACCGCGACCGGCAAAATGATCGCCGAAGGGCTGGAAGCCATTCCCTCCAAAACCGAAGCCGCCGAAAAGCTTCAAAACAACCCGCCCGCTCCCCTGCCCGACAAGAAACGAGCCGGCGAACAGCGCATCCTCATGGCCTTTCTGAGCTGGAAGTGTAAAAAAGATTGAACGATAGCGGGGAGCACGGATTTTAAACCACGCCTGTAGATTTTAAAATTTGTGGGAAGGAACTTTTTGAAAAAAGTTCCTTCCCACACCCATCCTCAAAAACCTTAACCTCTTGAAAACAGGAATGTTTCAATTTTCGGTACGTGGTCACAAGCGATAGACGCCTGGTAACGTTTTTATAGGCGCCCTCAGTGAGGGAGAGTCCTCGTTCTTTGCCCGACGCAGGCTGATAATTTAAAATTTCGGAATTCCGGATAGGCCGATCTGATCCTCCAATCAAGTCGGAGGGGGGTGTCTGAGGCGGCGACCGAAGACGGGGGGAGTGGGCTTTCTTTCGTCCGACGCATGCGCCTAGTCCAAGAGCCTAAGGGATTTGTATTTCGTGTCCGGAGGACAAAACGAACAGCTCAATGGCATCTCTTCCTCGCCCCGTCGCAGACGGCGGGGCAGTTTAAAACATTTTGGAAAGGGTGTGGGGAAACCTTATTTAAAAAGGTTTCCCCAGGTTTTTTGATTGAACGAATCGTTCGCCGCAGACGGGTAATTCAAAAAGGTTTTCCCTTATCTCACGCCTTCATCATTACAATAAGCGCAAAAACGTACTATCAGGGCCAAAAAGTGTCCCAGGTGAGGCGTAAATCGGCGCGCGCGTGATCCGTTCTTTATTTTTTGAACATGCGCGGGCATGGCGCGCGGCATTTTTTTGCCTGCTTCAAATTTTGCCGACCGGCAAAGGATTGGGCGGGTTTTCCGTTTTTAGCAGGGAACGTTGTTTGAGCCCGGCTGCGCAAAACCATGTAATCTTCAATATTCAATTATAAATATGTCAGATATAGCCTTATTTAATTCGCATTATTATCCTTTTGATTTTCTTTCTGACAATTGGGCGCTATTTCAGGGATGAAGCCCGCATAATCCCCTTCCCACTCGTGGACAGATTTCCATTCAAGAAGGTATTTGAAGAACGGCAAGCGGAGCGCCGCGCGCGGATCCAATTGAGCCCGATTATTGCATATAGGCCTTTTTGCCCGCAGGAGGGACAAAAAGCGAGGAGGACATCACATGTCGGGAAAGCCACACCGTAAAACGCGCGGCCAGGGCGGATCGAAGCAGGCTCACGCCATCGCCGCGATTATTTTCTTTGCGCTATGCGTGTGTATCGTTCCGTTAAGCCACGCGACGGAGGATCAGATCGAGTTAGGCTCCGCGCCTGTCTTTCCCGAATTTGATCAATCCATGGCCGCGCAGGCTATTCCTCAAAGTGACCGCGTCCTGCTGTCCATAGGCCTTACGGTCGACCCGACCGACCGCGAGCAATCGCGCAATTTCTATTATGACTATTACGATCAGAGTGTCCCTTCCATCGCCTGGACCGGAAACGCGTCGACGTGCGCGGCCGGAACGACGACGGATGATTTCAAGGACGCCATCGCGACCCGCATCAACTATTTTCGAGCCATGGCCGGTGTGCCGGCCGACATAATGATGGTTGGCGAATATTCGGCAAAAAGCCAGGAAGCGGCTCTGATGATGTCGGCTCAAGGCGCGCTCAGTCACACTCCGCCCATATCATGGGCCTGTTACAGCGAGGATGGCGCGGAAGCCGCGGGCAGCTCCAATCTCGCCCTGGGCATGTATGGTGTGGGGGCCATCGCCGGATATATGCAGGACCCCGGGACCAGCAACGCCGCCGCCGGTCACCGGCGTTGGATTCTCTATCCGCAGACCGAGGATATGGGAACGGGCGACGTGCCGTCGGGAACCCAGGCGGCGTCCAACTCGCTGTGGGTGTTCGACGACAATATGTGGGGAACGCGTCCCGCCGTGCGCGACGGCTTTGTGGCATGGCCTCCTCCGGGGTATGTTCCGTATCAGGTGACCTATGCGCGATGGTCATTCGCCTATCCGGGGGCCGATTTCAGCGGCGCCACGGTAACCATGACCAAAAACGGACAAGGCGTACCAGTGGCGTTGGAACCGTATTCTTCGGGCTATGGTGAAAACACCCTGGTCTGGAGAGTCAACAACATGGGGACCGGCGATTCCTGGCCTCAGCCGGCGGATGACACGGATTATTCCGTTTCCGTATCCAACGTTATGATCAGCGGGCAGTCGCAGAATTTCAATTACACGGTAACGGTTTTCGATCCCGGCTTCGCCGTTACCGCGCCCGCGCCGCAGCCTCCCGCGAAAGCGACCCTGCTCGCGCCGTCGGGAACAATCGCGAGCGCCGCTCCCACGTTCCAGTGGAATAAAGTGGACGGCTCCACCTGGTATTATCTATGGGTGAATAACGCCTCCGGGGCCATAATCAAGAAATGGTACACCGCGGCGCAGGTGGATCAGGGTAGCCTGTGTTCCGTGGTATCGCCGAACACGCTCGCCAGCGGTCCGTATACCTGGTGGATCCAGACCTGGAACTCGTACGGCTACGGTCCCTGGAGCGCCGCGATGAGCTTCACGGTGGGAGTTGCGGCGCCTCCGGGCGTGGCGACGTTGGTTTCGCCTTCCGGCGCTATCTCGAACGCCACGCCGGACTTCACCTGGAATCCGGTCAGCGGCTCCACCTGGTATTATCTGTGGGTAAACAACGCCTCCGGGGCCATAATCAAGAAATGGTACACTGCGGCCCAGGTTGCGCAGGGAAGTGTGTGTTCGGTGATATCGCCGATCTCGCTGGCCAGCGGAAACTACACCTGGTGGGTCCAGACCTGGAACTCGTATGGATACGGACCGTGGAGCGCGGCCATGAGTTTCATGGTAGGCTCGGACACGCCTCCGGGCAGGGCGACATTGGTTTCGCCGTCAGGCGTTATCACCAACGCTACGCCGAATTTCACCTGGAATCCGGTCAGCGGCTCTACCTGGTATTATCTGTGGGTAAACAACGCCTCCGGGGCCATCATCAAGAAATGGTACACCGCGGCCCAGGTGGCTCAAGGGAGCGTCTGTTCCGCGATTTCGCCGAGCACGCTCGCCAACGGAACCTACACTTGGTGGATCCAGACCTGGAATTCGAACGGCTATGGTCCCTGGAGCGCGGCCATGAGTTTCACCGTCCAGTAGGCCCGGTTAATTCCTCAGGCTGGTTACCGGCGCGGGCATACGGCCGCCGCGCCGCATGAGGCGTTCGGAAGAGAAACGGCCCACTTCCATGACCGGCGCCTCGCCGAGCAAACCGCCGAAGGTGGCCATATCGCCCACTTCGGCGCCCGGCACGGGGATGACTCTGACCGCGGTGGTCTTGTTGTTGATGACGCCGATGGAAAGTTCGTCGGCGATGATGGCGCTGATCACATGGGGCGGCGTCGACCCCGGTATGGCGAACATATCCATGCCCACCGAACACACGGCGGTGAGCGCTTCCAGTTTGGCCAGGGTGAGCGCTCCGGCCTGAACCCCCTCGATCATGCCCAGGTCTTCACTCACCGGAATGAAGGTGCCGCTCAGCCCGCCGATACTGGCGCTGGCCATGGCGCCCCCCTTTTTGACCGCGTCCACCAGCGTGGCCAGAGCCAGCGTGGTGCCAGGAGCGCCCACCTTGTCCACGCCCATGCTTTCCAGGATACGGGCCACCGAATCGCCTTCCTTGGTGGTGGGCGCCAGTGAAATGTCCACGATACCGAAATCGACCTTCAGTACCCTGGCCAGTTCGCGGCCGATAAGCTCCCCGGCGCGGGTGATTTTGAACACCGTCTTTTTGATCACGTCGGCCAGGGCGCTCAGTTCGAGGTCGGGGTTGCGGTCCACCACGTTTTGCACCACGCCGGGTCCGCTGATTCCGATGTTCAGGGAGAAGTCCGGTTCGCCCACCCCGTGAAACGCTCCGGCCATAAAGGGGTTGTCCTCGGGCGCGTTGGCGAAGACCACGAATTTGGCGCATCCAACGCCGCCGGGCGTCCGGCGGGAAAGCTCACTGATGACCCGCCCGATGCTTATGATGGCGTCCAGGTTCAACCCGGACACATGGGCGCCCACGTTCATGAAAGCGCACACGCGTTCGGTTTGGGAAAGCGCGTCAGGGAGCGTTTCCAGCAGAATCCGTTCGGCGCGGGTCATGCCTTTCTGGGCCATGGCGCCGTATCCGCCGATAAAGTCGACGCCCGCGTCTCCGGCGGCGCGGTCAAGGGTCTTGGCCATGCGCACGAACAGGGCGGGGTCGGAAAAGGGCTCCATAATGAGCGAAACGGGGGTAACGGAAACCCGTTTGTTGATGATGGGGATACCGTATTTCGCTTCCAGATGGTCCGCTTCACGAATCAGGTTGCGGGCGTTGTCGTGAATTTTGCGGTATACCAGCTCGGTAAACTCATCGAAGTCGGAGCGGACGCAATCCTTGAGATTGATTCCCAGGGTGACCGTGCGGATATCCAGGTTGTGAAATAGCGTCATCTCGACGGTTTCGAATACTTCTTCAACGGTAATGGCCATTGGCTACACCCTATGCATGGCGTCGAAAATGTTTTGGCTCTGAATCTGGATTTTCAGCGCCATCTGGTCGCCGATTTCAGAGAGCCCCTGCCGGACGGTCTCCAGCGGAGTCGGGCTGTCCGTCATATCCACCAGCATGGTCATGACGAAATAGCCATTCATGATCTTCTGGCTCACATCCTCGATGTTGATGTCGTAGTCGTACAGGAAACTGGCTATTCTGGCTATGATGCCTTTCCTGTCGTGCCCGATCACCGAAATAAAGCACAATTCCTTTTCCATGCTCCACCCTGGATCTTTCGCTCTTGGGAAGTTTTTTCCGGCATACTGATTCCCGGATGGTCTGTCAAGTCTGCAAGAGATTCCGGATTGCCTTCGAAACGGGCGCGGAGGAGGAGGGTATCGTTTCTGTTTGATATGGGAGAACCCTTTTTGGAAATGTGTTTATGTCGTTAACTCCGAAAAGGAGTGCATGGATTCCTTCTCCCTCTGGGAGAAGGTCAGGATGAGGGTTGATAAATACAGCGGGGGAATCGCTTCCCCCGCGCCCCCATAAGCGATTTCTCGCTACGCTCGAAATGAGACGCGACGCCTGAGGTCAAAGGGAAGATAGCGCAGACAACTAGAACCAAGTTAGGTTGACCGCCTCGCTCACGGGGGGCGCGGGGGGAGAAATCCCCCCGCAAAGTCTTTCCGATTTTTGGCTTTATCATCTAAACTTTCACCGCGTCCGCGCCGATATAAGAAAAAGCGCGGGGCTCCCGCAGGACCGGGGAAACAGCGCTCCACGCGAGTATGAGGCGAGTCCGTTACGCCGCCGCCGCGGCGTTCAGAAAGGTTATGCCCGACACAACCGCGCTGATCAGCTCACAAGCGCCCAAAAAACCATCGAGGCGAGTTCGATCCGGTCGCCCGGCCGCGGAAAAGTCTGGAGGAAATTCAATGAGTGTGGATCCGAAGATAAACATATTGCTGGTGGAAGACTCCGGCATCATGAGAAAGATGCAGGTCAAGACATTGCAGCAATTGGGATTTGAAACCATCGTCGAAGCCGTGGACGGTAAGGATGCGATTGAGAAGCTGACATCCGGCGGCCAGCCGGTCGATCTGGTCATCAGCGACTGGAACATGCCCAACATGAGCGGGTATGAGCTGGTAAGCTGGATGCGCGCCAATGACGCCTGCAAGGAAATCCCGTTTATCATGGCCACCGCGCAATCGGATCGGGGACAGGAAAACAAGGCCCGGGACGCGGGCGTCACTACCTTTGTTCCCAAGCCGTTCAGCCCGGACGAACTGCAATCGAAAATCAACGCGGCCATGGCGCAGGATGAAGAGCCCGCGGAGGAGACCGAAGACCGGGGGCCGGATATGACCGACGACGGCCGGGTGATCCTGAAGATGGCGCACATTCAGATTACCGATCATATAATTCTGGGCGTGCTGCGCCACATGATCGGTTCTGGACAGGTCAAACCCGCCCATTTCGTTCTGGAAACACGGCGTATGCCCGGCTGGAACCCGGTGCGGGAATCACTGGAAAACGGAGACGTTTCGGGCGCTTTTGTGCTCGCGCCCATCGCCATGGACGCCTTCGCCTATGGCGCCCCCATTAAGATGGTCATGCTCGCGCACAAGAACGGCAGTATCTTCGTGCGCAGCAAGAAGGGCGATTACCGCGCTCCCTATGAGAATTTTTTCCGAAACAAGACCTTTTATCTGCCTCATACGCTGTCCGTTCATAACATGCTGTCGCACATGTTTTTCAAGAAGATGGGACTCCGTCCGGGCGTTCCGGGCAAGGAGGAAATCGATGTGCAGTTCGAAGTCGTTCCTCCCATCAAGATGCCCGAATTCCTGGCGCAAAACGATAACGCCTGCGGATTCATGGTGGCCGAGCCCCTGGGGACCAAGGCTATCGCCGCGGGAGCCGCCGAACTGCAGTTCCTGTCCAGCGAACTCTGGCCGGACCACCCCTGCTGCGTGGTGGCCATGCGGGACGAGTACATAGAAAACCATCCCGACGCTCTGCATGAATTTACCAGTCTGCTGGTCAAGGCGGGAAAATTCGTGGAGGAGCAGCCGGGTCAGGCGGCCGAAATCGCGGTGGCTTTTCTGGACCCGGACGGATCGCTGGGCCTCAAGGCCGCTGTGCTTAAAAATGTGCTGACCGAGCCCAAGGGAATCCGCACCGGTGATTTGTTTCCGGTGAAAGAGGATTTTGAGAGAATTCAGCAATATATGACCGAACAGATGGGGATCGGCCAGGCCATCGACGTCGACAAGTTCCTGGATCTCCGCTTTGCGGAAGAAGCGTGCAGGGATTCCATAAAGAGCAAGCCGAAAGCGGCTTCGGTGGCGCTCGACGTTTCCGCGGACATCATGGAGCGAAGGCGTTCGGAGCAGGCCGCAAAAGCCATGCTGGGCAAGGAAGGCAAGTACCTCACCTTCAAGATGGGCAAAGAAGAATACGGTATCGAGCTTCTCAAGATCCGCGAGATCATCGGCATGATGCCCATAACCAAGATACCCAAATCGCCGCGCTATGTGAAAGGGGTCATCGACCTGCGGGGCAAGGTTATTCCGGTCCTGGACTTGCGACTCAAATTCGGGCTCGAAGAAAGAAAATACAACGACCGCACCTGTATTATCGTGCTTGAGTTCACCCGCAAATCGGGCGTCTTCAACATCGGTATCGTGGTGGACGCCGTTTCCGAGGTGCTGACCATCAAGAGCGAGGATGTGGACGGCGCGCCCGTATTCGGTTCAAAGATCAATACCGACTTTATTCTGGGCATGGCCAAGGTGGGCGGAGACGTAAAAATTCTGCTGGATATCGAGGAAGCCTTAGGTTCGAGCGCGCGTCCGTTGGATCTTGCCGCGTAAGCTCTCTAGTATCCGAATATCGTGTCAAAAGGCGCCCGCGCGGGGCGCCTTTTTTATTTTCTCAGAGAGCTCCCGCGGCGTCCGCTTCCGGTTCGGGAACAGTCGGCTTGACCGTGACGGACCGGCCGTCGCTGGAAACGGTTACCGCGCCGTGACGGTCGGTGCGGTACACCGCGTAGCCGCGCCGGGAATAGCTTTGCAGAACCGACTGATGCGGCAGCCCCAGCCAGTTTCCATACCCCACCGAGACGACCGCGATCCGGGGGGCCGCGGCGTCCAGGAAATCGGGAGTGCTGGACGTGGCGCTGCCGTGGTGCGGGCAGAGCATGACGTCGCAGCGGAGGTTTTGGCCGGAACGCAGCAGGCTTTGCTCCGCCTGGCGTTCCACATCCCCGGTCAGCAGGAACGATACCGCGCCGTAGGTTATTTTGATCACCAGCGAGGCGTTGTTCAGATCGCTGTACTTGAAGCCGGTTGAGCGCATGTTTGCCGGCGGGTATAGGATTTCGACCGTCGCGCCCCCTATGTCGCGCCGCCGGGGCAGATCCGCCAGCGTGCGCCAGGCTATGTTCCGCTCCCTGGCGGCGGATTCCAGTTCGGCGTACCGGCTCTGAGGATTTTCAATCCCCGTGGACCAGATTTCTTTTACCCGGAAATTCCGGGCAAGAAATATTAATCCGTTCAGATGATCGGGATGGGGATGCGTATTCACCAGATAATCCAGGGTCATTATTTTTTCCCGCCACAGACAAGGGGCCACCACCATTTCTCCTATATCGAAGTCGCTATAGGAAAAGCCGCCTCCGTCCACCATCATGCTTTCGCTGTTGGGAAATTGCGCCAGTATGGACAGACCCTGCCCCACATCGAGAAAGGTCACGCGGAGTTCTCCCCCTTTATGGCGCTCCCACTGCCAGTAGCCCACATCCGCCAGAGCCGCTACGAGCGCGGCCGCGAGGATTATCCGGGCTGCTTTGCGGGCGCGGAAGCGGAACAATCCGTACAGCGCGGCGAAATACACGGCGATCTCCAGCCAGGTGGGGCCGGGGATGAAATAGGAGGCAAAGGGGAAGGAATCCAGCCATTGCAGAACTTCCAACAGATACGGAAACGGCGCGGCCGCGGCCTGTATTCCCCATGCCGAAAGCGCGGGCCAGAGCGGGTACAGCAGCGCCGAACACAGGGCCAGGGGGATTACCCAGAATCCCACGATCGGGGTTACCAGCAGGTTGGCGGGAATTGCGGCCAGCGAAACCCGGTTGAAATGGGCGGCCGCTATGGGCGCGGTAATCAGATAGGCCGCTACGGAAATGAACAGCCACAAGCGGACCTTCTCCAGGTAGCGCCCGGCTGGCGGAGAGTCGATACTGAACGGGGAACGGCGCGCGCGGGAAAGGACATACAAAATGCCGAACACCGCGGCGAAGGAGAGCTGAAACGACGCTTCGCGGGGCGCGGTGGGATTTACCAGAATGACGGCCAGGGCGGCCAGGGCCACGGCGGTAAGGTTGTCGCCGGTCCGGCTGAAAAAAAACGATACCACAAAGGCCATGACCATAATGGCCGCCCGCGCGGTGGACAGGGAAAATCCGGATATGGCGCAGTAAAACAGCAGAAAGGGGACAGAGCACAGGAGCGCTGTTTTATAGATGTCGATCCGGTAGATCAGCCGGTCGGAGCGTTTCAGGATGCACAGAACAAGCGCGAACGCCCCCAGGGCCGCAAAACCCATGTGCAGGCCGGAGATGGCCAGGATATGGCCTACGCCGCACGAATAAAAAAGCTCCCTGATATCGGGAGTCAGCCCCCCTTTTTCGCCCACCAGCAGGGCCCGCATGATCCCGTTTTCCGGGAAGTCCAGCCGCCGGTCGCACAGGTTGGACAACTCCCGGCGCAGACCGCTCATATACCGGATCAGAGCGGGAGGCGGCTTGCCGCCCAGTGTGGCGATCAGCCGGTCGTCCCCGGTGTGCGCCGTGGCGCCGATATCACGGGCCGCCAGATACCGCGCGTAATCGAACCCGCCGGGATTCTGAAAATTATGAGGTTTTCTGGGCCAGATCAGGGCCGCGATCCGGTCTCCCCGGCGATACTCCTTCTCCGGTTCCTTGATGGTCAGACGGATACTTCCGCGCGCGGTTTTCCATCCGGTTTCGTCGCGCTGATAGCGCGTATCCAGGGTCAGCCGGCATTCGCCGCCCTGGTATTCCGGGGCCGCGGTCAATGTCCCCACCACGCAGAGGGGCGTTCCCCTGGGGCCGACGGTCGAGAGCCGGAACCGGTTGGCGGGATCGGGCGGCGTTCCCACAAGCGCGCCCAAAAAGAAGAGCAGCAGAACGGGGACGGCCAGGGCCCGTTTCCGCAGGGCCAGGTTGGCCGCGCTCCAGACGAACAGGAGCGCCAGGACGGCCATGAGGGGAAAGCTGTAGGGGGAGAGCCGGTCCGAAACCAGGACGCCCAGCGTAAGGACGGAGACAAGAATCAATAACGGCCGCGGGACGGGTTTTTCTCCCGGAGGCGGGGCCGGAGCGGACCCTGTCTGGAAACCGGAGCCGTTTGCGCCGTTCATAGCTCGAAAACCACCTCAAAGGCGCGGCGATCTCAAAGGCCGGGCCGCGTCAGCGGTTCATTGCAGGGCGGATCATTCCTTAACCCGTTTGATCCTGGCGCCCAGTTGGGAGAGCTTCTTCTCGATGGATTCATAGCCCCGGTCGATATGGTAGATCCGGGTGATTTCGGTCACGCCGGTGGCCACCAGCCCGGCCAGTATGAGCGAAGCGCTGGCCCGCAGATCCGTGGCCATGACCGGCGCTCCGCTTAGTCCGCGCGCTCCCTTGATGACCGCGTTACGGCCCACCACCTGGACGTTGGCGCCCATCCTGCGCAGTTCGGCCACGTGCATAAAGCGGTTTTCGAAAACATTTTCGGTAATTACCGACAAACCGGGGGCCACGCACATGAGAGCCATGAACTGGGCCTGCATATCGGTGGGGAACCCGGGGAAGGGGGCGGTGGAAACGTCCACGCTTTGCAGGTCGCCGTTGGAGGAAAGACCGACGCCGTTATTTTGCTTTTCGATCTTCAACCCCGCCGCCTGCAGTTTGTCCAGGACCGCCTGCAGAAGCGACGGGTCGATGTCTTCCACAAACACACTGCCGCCGGTTATAGCCGCGGCGATGAGATAGGTTCCCGCTTCGATGCGGTCGGGCAGTATGGTGTGCGTCGCGGGCCGCAGCCGTTTGACGCCCGTGATCTTGATATGTTCGGTTCCCGCGCCTTCGACGCGGGCGCCCATTTTATTCAGCGCTCCCGCCAGATCGCAGACTTCGGGCTCCTGGGCGGCGTTGTGCAGGGTCGTTACGCCGTCGGCCAATACCGCCGCCATAAGGAGATTTTCGGTTCCGGTGACCGTGGACTGATCAAAGGTGATTTCCGCGCCCTGAAGTTTTCCTTCGGCCTGCACGTAGCCGTGTTCCAGCGTGATTTTGGCGCCCATTTTCTCCAGGCCCATGAGGTGGAGATTGATGGGACGCGCCCCTATGGCGCAGCCGCCCGGCAGCGATACGCGCGCTTTGCCCAACCGGGCCAGAAGCGGGCCCAGCACCAGAATGGAGGCGCGCATGGTCTTGACCAGCTCATAGGGGGCCTCGCAGCCTTCCAGCGCGGTCGCGTCCACGTGATAGCCCTCGTCGTCGGCGTAGCTGACCACGCCCAGCGAGTGGAGCGCCTTGAACATGGTGGACACATCCCGCAGACTGGGAACGTTGCGGTAGGTCACCACGCCGTCCACCAGAATAGTCGCCGCCAGCAGGGGCAGGGCCGCGTTCTTGGCGCCACTGATCTTTACCCGGCCTTCCAGCCGGACGCCCCCCTCCATTAAAATCTTATCCATGACCTTCTCACCCCGATAATCACCGCACGTTTGAAACGGTAGACCTTACCGCTTCCGCGCCTTGAAAATCCTCTCCCTTCCGGCGTAATCGCGAAGAACCTCCAGGCTCTCATATACCCCGAGCCCCCCAGCGAACTCAAGCGCGGCCTTGCCCTGCGTGGCCCCGATTTCCAGGAGCAGGCTTCCCCCCGGGCGAAGATAATCGGCGGCGCTCATCATGATCCGGCGGACAATGTCCAGGCCGTCCTCCCCGCCCAAAAGCGCGTGGGCGGGTTCGTGTTCCCGGACTTCGCGCGGCGTAGCCCGGTATTCTTCCTCGGAAACATAGGGAGGGTTGGACACGATCAGGTCGAACCCGGCCCGCGGGTCAAGCGCGGAGAACAGATCGCAGGCCACCAGCGGAACCCGATCGGTCAGACTCATTTGTTTTCGATTTTCTCCGGCCACCCGCAGCGCGTCAAGGGAAATATCCGTGGCCACGATGAAAAGATCGGGAACCTCGCCGGCGAGGGAAAAGGCGATGGCGCCGCTTCCGGTCCCGATTTCCAGAGCTCTAGGCTGGGGCAGTTCACGCAGCGGCCGGGCCCCTTCCTCAACCAGCAACTCCGTTTCCGGCCGGGGAATGAGCACGGCCGGGGTGACGGTAAAGGTGTGAGACCAGAATTCCTGTTCGCCGGTTATATACTGAATGGGCTCACCCGCGGCCCGGCGCTTGATGTAATTCCGATACCGGGCGAGTTCGGGCGGATTGAGCGGCTTGTCGTAATTGAGATAGAGTTGAATCCGTTGCAGGCGCAGCGTATGGGCGAGGAGTATTTCCGCGGCGGCTCGCGGCGAATCGACGGCCTTGTCTTTAAAATATCCGGTGGTCCACTGGATAAGGTCCAGAATTGTCCACGTTCGATCCGCCACGCCGCAACCGTCAGGAGGCGCGCTGCTGCGCTTCGATTTGGGCGAAAAGGGGTTCGAGCAAGGGCTGCAGGTCGCCTTCAAGAATCTGTTCCAACCGGTAAATGGTCAGATTGATACGATGATCGGTCACGCGGCCCTGGGGATAATTATAGGTGCGAATCCGTTCGCTGCGGTCGCCGGTCCCCACCTGGCTCTTGCGCTCGGCGGAAATCTTGGCCGTCTGTTCATCTTCCATCTGTTCCTTGAGCCGGGCGCGCAGGACCCGTAAAGCCTTGGCCTTATTTTTGTGCTGGGATTTTTCGTCCTGGATGGCCACGACGATCCCGGTGGGGATGTGGGTTATGCGCACGGCGGAGTCGGTGGTGTTGACATGTTGGCCGCCGGGGCCGGAGGAGCGATAGACGTCGATACGCAGGTCCTCGTTGTTGATCTCCACGTCCACTTCTTCCGCTTCGGGCAAAACGGCCACGGTCACGGCGGAGGTGTGGATGCGCCCCTGGGCTTCGGTCACCGGCACCCGCTGCACCCGGTGCACGCCGCTTTCGTATTTAAGCCAGCTGTAGACGGATTTCCCCTCGATCATGGCGATTATTTCCTTGAGCCCGCCCACGCCGGTGGGATGGCTGTCCATGACGTCGACTTTCCATTTTTTCGTTTCCGCGAAACGGGAATACATGCGGAAGAGGTCCGCGGCGAACAGAGCGGCCTCGTCGCCGCCGGTCCCGGCCCTGATCTCCAGCATGACGTTCTTTTCGTCATTGGGATCCTTGGGCTTGATGAGAAAGTAGATTTGATTTTCCAGGTCGTCGCGCGTCTCTTCCAGACTCTCCAGCTCCTCGGAGGCCAATTCGCGCATTTCCGGGTCACTGTCATCGAGCAATTCCCTGCTCTGCTCAATCTGGGACACGGCTTTTTTGTAGCGCCGGTAGGCGTTCACCAATTCGGAGAGGTCCGAGTGTTCCTTGGCCAGTTTGTGGTAGGCCCTGGGGTCAGAAACGACTTCGGGGTCGCTCAGTTTTTTTTCGAGCTCGGCGTATTGCAGCTCGATTTTGTCGAGTTTTTTGGAAAAGTCCATAGTGAACCGCTGACAGTGAAGCGCCGCGCGGGGCGCAATTATGTTTTTACGGATGAAGCGCTAGGGTATCCGCTTACAAGGCGAGCTTACTTTCGGCGGGCTGGCGTGTCGGGATTGACACGCCGGACAAGGTTTCGGCGAACGGCCCTGTTCTGTCCGCGGGCCGTTCGGCGGTGAAGAATGTGGCGTCCAACCGCTTGTCGCGCGCCGAACTCCGATAAAGGGAAGCTCGCGCTGACCATGGCGCCGTGGCTATAACTCACGACCGGCGTAATTTTTGTATTTCTTCAGGAAGCGATCAACCCGGCCGGCGGAGTCCACGAGTTTCTGTTTGCCGGTATAAAAGGGATGACACTTGGAGCAAATTTCAACCCTGATATCGTCCTTGGTGGACCCGACCTCGAATTCGGCGCCGCAGGCGCAGGTAATGGTCGTGCCCTTGTATTTCGGATGAATACCTTCTTTCATGATATCGATTCCTCCCACTCAACGCCGTCTGGGGCGTTGTAATCATCGAAAAACAGCAATTGCTTAATGTAAGCTTATTTTATTCTTTTTTCAAGACCTTCGTGCGACCGCGGGACGCTTTGTCGAAAAGCGCAAACGAATCCCGCGCGCGGCGCGCTCAAGAGCGCCGCTTCCACGCCCTGCGCGGGCTATCGGGCCGGGCCTTATTGATTCATGGATTCCAGGAATTCGTGATTGCTCTTGGTGCCGGACATCTTGTCAATTAAAAATTCCATGCTGTCCACGGAGGTCAGAGGGGCGAGCAGCTTGCGCAAAATCCAGACTCTGTTGAGGACATCATCAATCTGGAGCAATTCTTCCTTCCGGGTGCCGGAACGGTTGATATCCATCGCGGGGAATACCCGTTTGTCGGCCAGTTTGCGGTCAAGATGGATTTCCATGTTGCCCGTGCCCTTGAACTCTTCGAAAATAACCTCATCCATTCTGCTGCCGGTGTCGATGAGCGCGGTGGCGATGATGGTCAGGCTGCCGCCTTCCTCGATGTTCCTCGCGGCGCCGAAGAATCGTTTGGGCCGGTGCAGCGCGTTGGAATCCACGCCGCCGGAGAGGATCTTGCCGCTGGGCGGGACCACGGTGTTGTAGGCCCGGGCCAGACGGGTTATGGAGTCCAGCAGGATAACCACGTCCTTTTTGTGCTCCACCAGCCGCTTGGCTTTCTCGATAACCATTTCCGACACCTGCACGTGACGGGCCGCGGGTTCGTCGAAGGTGGAGCTGATGACTTCCGCGTCCACCGATCTCATCATGTCGGTGACCTCTTCGGGCCGTTCGTCGATGAGCAGCACAATGGGGAAAATTTCAGGGTGATTTTTGGTTATGGATTGCGCGATGTGCTGGAGCAGGATGGTTTTCCCGGTGCGGGGCGGCGCTACGATTAATCCGCGCTGACCCTTGCCGATGGGAGTCAGCAAGTCCATGACCCGCATGGAATAGTTTTTGGGGTCGTCGGCTTCCAGCCTGATGCGCTCTTCCGGGTACAACGGCGTCAGGTTGTCGAAAAGTATTTTATCCTGGGCGATGTCCGAGGATTCGTAATTGATGGATTCGACCTTCAGCAGCGCGAAGTAGCGTTCGCCTTCCTTGGGCGGCCTGATTTGTCCGGAAACCGTATCCCCGGTCCGCAGGCTGAAGCGTCTGATCTGTGACGGCGACACATAGATGTCGTCCGGCCCGGGCAGGTAGTTGTAGTCCGGCGCCCTCAGAAAGCCGAATCCGTCAGGCAAGGTTTCCAGCACCCCCTCGCCGTAAATATTGCCGTTTTTTTCCGTCTGCGCCTGCAGCAGCGCAAATATAAGTTCCTGCTTGCGCATGCCCGTGGCGCCTTCAATGCGGTAATCCTTAGCCAGCGTGGTAAGGTCGCCGATTTTCTTATGTTTCAGTTCTGCCAAGTTCATTGTGTTTCCTCGATTTACTGGTATAAACGTATTTGCCGTCCGAAATGCGTTTGCCGGAATTGCGGGCTATTACCGCCAACAATTGATCGTCTCAGCGCCTCTGATTTTCAGAAAACTGCATTTAAGGTTATTTTGGGCGAAAAATCAGTTTCCGGACGGATTAATCCTCATTTTAGAAAGGCGTCTGTTGTTCCATTCAGCATGTCATGCAAAAAACTGATATAGATGAATGATCCAAAGAGGGTTATCGAGCTGACGCCAAATTTAATGGCCTGATCTTGGTATTTAAGACAGCCACTTGTGGTGGGACACAAATCTATACATAAATCTAATAGCCGCTTTAGTCAAGACGCTCGGGACTCATTCTGCGCTTTTTTCCGATAAAAAATCAATAACAGCTTGCATATCAGCGGCCAGCGGCGCCGTCACGGTTACGAGCGTCCCGGTTTCCGGGTTTGTAAACCCCACCCGCCAGGCGTGAAGCATTTGCCGTGTTACCAGCTTCTCCAGCCGATCATCGGCGAACTGTTTTGCGGAGGCCCGTTTCCCACCATAAACGGGGTCCCCGATGACCGGACACTGCAGTTGAGCCAGATGTACACGGATCTGGTGAGTGCGCCCGGTTTCTATTGCCACGCGCAGAAGCGATACGCCGGGGGAAAACCGGCGTTCCACCTTCCAGCGCGTCAGGGCGCGCCTCCCGGTTTTTGACCTGGTTGACATTTTTTTGCGGTCCACCGGATGCCGGCCGATAGGTTTATCGATAACACCTTCCGGCTCCGGCATGGCGCCGGCCACCAGCGCCAGGTACATCTTTTTGATGGCGCCGTTTTTAAACTGCCGTGACAGCTCCTGATGAGCGCGGTCCGATTTGGCCACTATGAGCGCCCCGGAGGTGTCCTTGTCCAGCCGGTGAACAATGCCAGGTCTGATTTTCGAGCCTATTTGTGAAAGATCGGTCGAACGGCCTAAGAGCGCGTGCACCAGAGTTTCCGACCAGTGTCCCGGAGATGGGTGCACAACCATCCCCGCGGGTTTGTTAATAACTACTATCGATGAGTCTTCATATAAAATTTCGAGCGGATGGTCCCACGGGCGCAGCAGAAGCGGTTCGGGTTCTGGTATGAAGATTCTTATGCAATCTCCGGACCTGATTTTGTATCCGGACTTGATATTTTTTTCGTTGACGCTGACGCGCCCTTCCTTAATGAGCCTTTGAATGGTCGACCGGGTCAGATCAGGCGCCCTGTCATGGATAAAGACATCTACTCTGCGGCCCCGCTCACCTTGTTCGACCTCAAACTGATAGTGTTCCTCTTTCAATAATCAAGCGTCTCGAAACGTGCGTCTCAGGAATCGAATATCGAGTCCAGTTGATTTTGAATGATGTCTTCGTTGGTGTTTTCCGCGATGGCGAGTTCTTTTACCAGCAGGCCACGCGCGGTGTCCAGCATTTTTCGTTCTCCAAAGGAGAGATCCTTGTCGGATTTGAGCAGACACAGGTCGCGAAGCACTTCCGCCACTTCAAAAACCGATCCGGTCTTGATTTTGTCCATGTACTCCCGGTACCGGCGGTTCCAGGTCTGGTTGTCCATGGAGATATTTCTATCCTTCAGGATGGAGTACACCTTGGGAACGTCATGAGAGTCAATAACCTGCCGCAGGCCCACCGCGTCGACATTGTCCACCGGGATCATGATTATCATTTCGGTTTCGAGAATCCGCATGATATAGAAATCCTGTCGATTGCCGCCTATTTCTCGTTTTTCGATGGATTCGATTCTACCAACGCCGTGGGCGGGATAGACGGCTAATTCCCCTATCTTGAACATCGCCTCCTCCGTGGGGTCTACTTTTCCTGTGCCCTTAAATTAAGATGCGCGCCAGCCACGCCTTAAAGAATCGGGCATGACTTATGGCCTATGATTAGGTTATCCGAAGGCGAAATGCATCGGGCGGTAAGGCGTGGCCATCTCGGACAAACACACGAGGTCGTCTAATAAGTTTATAGATAAAGTACGTCAAAGTATATCACGTTTACCGGGCTCATACAAGCCTTAAGGCTTGTAGGCGCTTGTCATCCTTTAAAATCAATGCAGACGCTTCTGTTTTCATTATTCTGATCGCAGAGCGCCCTGGTTGGTATAATGACAATTACTCCCGGTTTCCCCGGAGCCGCGACCCGCTTGGTCTCCCCCGGCCCCCGAGGTTGTCGATTTTGAAATTTGTGGGAAGGAACTTTTTGAAAAAAGTTCCTTCCCACGCCCATCCTCAAAAACCTTAACTTGTTGAAAACATAAACATTTTCTGCAAGCGTATGTATCATTTCGAGCGTAGCGAGAAATCTCACGCAGGGGGCGCGGGGGAAGAGATTCCCCCGGGGTATGCCTTTCCACGCTTTTATCGACACCCTCCCCCGGAGAAAGGGCTTGGAAGAGCGCGCGCGGCGTGATAGAATAGCAAGAGATAATTAAGCGTAATAATAACGCGCGGTTAGCGGAAAGATGATTCAATGGCCGGAAAAAAAACGAACGAGAAAAAGTCGGATTTTGCGCTGATAAAGGAAGTGATCCTTCAGACCGACCAGAGCAATCAACGGGTGGTCGTGCTCAAAGAGGATAAGGATTCGGAAAATTTCTTCATGATGTTCGTGGGAGAGTCCGAGTTCATGGCCATCGCCAAGGAGAAAGGTCTTTTCAGCGCGCCCCGCCCCATGACGCACGAAATCTACCTGAAGATCTTCGAGCGCGCTCCCGTGGAATTCGAAAAGGTGGAAATACATTCCATGACCGAGGGGACCTACTTCGCCAATATCTACTACCGGGACGGCGGCAAGAAGCGGGAGTTGGACGCCAGACCCAGCGATTCGGTTTCCCTGGCCCTGCGCATGAATATACCCATCTTCGTGAACAAGTCCCTCATGCGCAGCATGCTGACCCCCAAGGATGTCGAGGACTTCAAGGATATCATCAAAACCGTCAAATTCTAGAAGGCCGAACCCGGCGCAGACGAGGCGGGAGCGGTCCAGGGGGACTCATGCGGAGCGGACCAGGCGCGAGGCGCCGGAGAGCTGAATAGTGGAGACGATAACGTGCCCCCAGTGCGGCGGACGCCAGGTCAAGCGCGTGAAAGTGGTCGTCGGCTATGTGCTGATAGTGTTCGGCCTGTTACTGCTCTCCTATCTCATGAGCAGCGATCTGCCCTTGAACTCACCCAGGGGGTTGGGAAATATCGCGGTGGGGGTCGTCTCCATCGCTTACGGCGCCCTGGTGCTCCAGCGGCGGAAATACAAATGCGGCGACTGCGGCGAACTGTTCAGAGTCCGCTGAGGCCTTATACGATCATGTTCTCCAACCTTTTCCACGGTACCCGGTATTGAGAGAAAAACGGCGGGTGGGGCGTTACCTCTATATAATGGCCGCTCTGATCGTCCTGATTGCGGGAAGCGGCGCTGTTCTGTACCTGGCGGGCCCCTGGGACAGCTACATGCGCTACCGGGAACTCCGGCTGCGTTTCGCCGGCTATGACCGGCGGGAAATGAAAGCCCCCTACGGAACTTTTTATTATTACCTCAATCACACGGCCGACGGCGCCGCGCCGGTCATGTTTCTGCACGGGTTGGGCATGAGCGGTGAACAGTGGGCCTCCGTGCTAAGGGACATGGGCGATTCCCGGCCCATAAGCGCCATAGAATTCCTTGGGTTCGGCCGCAGCCCGGAGCTGCGCGTTTCCGACGATGAGTACGGCATAGAGCTGTTTGTCCGGCAGGTGGAGGACTTGAGGCGTGAACTGGGCTGGGACAACATGATCCTGGCCGGCGTGTCCATGGGTGGCTGGGTGGCCGCGGAATACACTCTGGAACATCCCGACCGCGTGGCCGGCCTGCTGCTGATGGCGGCGGCCGGCTTGGCGCCCGATGTGCCGAAAAGCGATCTCCGCAAGACCCTGGAGGATTTCGACTATAAAACGCCCCGGGAGTTCCGCCACTTCGTAAACACCTATATGGTGTACAAGCCGCTCTATATCCCCGATTTCGTGGGCAGGCTGGCGCTTGGCCAGCCTCAGCGCGGCTATCGTCTTTTCCTGAAAAATGTGGAGCGGCAGCCCTGGCCGTCCGATCGGACGGCCGCCCTGCAGGCGCCGACCGCCCTGGTCTGGGGAAAGCAGGACAGACTGTTTCCGTTCGATATAGCCGTGTATCTGAGTCAGCGTATCCCCGATTCCCGTCTTTTCCCGGTGGACAAGGCGGGACACGCGCTTTTGTTCACCCAGCCCCGCCGCGCGCGAGCCGTCATCCGGGAGGCGTTCGCCTTTCTGGATGGGCGTCTCGGACAGAAATAACCTGAACTATTCTCTTTATTGCCTTGTAAAATAAAGGAAAACATGTTAAGTGTAGGTAACTTCATGCGCAGGGGCCCGCACGAATATCGAGGCGCCGTCTTGACCGCTCCGCCGGAGCGTTAGGACGCGGCGCGCGAAGGTAGAGAGTATCATGTACGATTGGATCGACCCGTTTTTGCCCGTGGCGGTAGGTAGCTTTCCTCACGCGACGCCAGGTGAGGCCCTTGCTCTTATTTTTCGGCGTCTTCCCCTTATCCCCTTGTGGCCGCAATTGCCCCGGCGCAGTTTCCACGAGAATATGTACGTGCAGTACAGCGGCGGTATGCCTTCGGTGAAGATCGACGAGGCCAGGGGCAAGCTGTATCTGGATACGGCCGCGCAGCCGGAGCGCGATCTGGCTCTTTTCTGGGAACACGCCTTATCCGCCGATCTGGACTGGTTCGCGTTCCCGGAAGGATACGCCGCGGGATTCACGGAGTTTTGCAATATCCTGCAAAAAAACGGGGCCGGCGGAGCGGTTTGCCTCAAGGGACAGGTGACCGGACCCTTCAGTTTCGGCCTGACGGTAACCGACCACAACGACCGGGCCATTGTCTATAACCAGGAGTACTTCGAGGCGGTTGTGGCCGGCGTTTCCCTGCACGCGCGCTGGCAGGCGGAAATGCTCAAGCGCTTCCACGAGCGGGTTATCATATTCATAGACGAGCCTTACCTGGTCAGCTACGGGTCGGCCTTTGTGTCCATAGAGCGGCGGGAAGTCGTTTCCAGCATAAACGCGACCATCGAGGCCATACATGAAGCGGGCGCGCTGGCCGGAATTCATTGCTGCGGCAATACCGATTGGTCCCTGCTTCTGGAAACGGACCTGGATATTCTGAATTTCGACGCCTTTCAGTTTTTCGACAACGTTGTTCTTTACGCCGGTGACATCAAATCGTTTCTCGAACGGGGCGGCGTCATGGCATGGGGGATAGCGCCCAGCGAGGAAACGATTCTGTCCACCAGCGTGGATTCGTTGGAACGCAAACTCGGCCAGCAGGTCGTTTCGCTGGCCGACTGCGGGATCGATAGAAAAACGATCAGACATAGTTCGGTCATCAGCCCGGCGTGCGGCATGGGATCGCAAACCGAACAGGTGGCCGAGGAAGCGCTTGCGAAACTGCAGGAGCTGTCAGCCAGGATGAAAGATTTCAGCTAACCGGGGCGGGTAAAGGCGCCGCGCCGAGCATTCTTGCAGTCAAGCCTCCTCATTACCTTAAAAAAGCCCTGGGGGGCAGGGCCGGACAATGAGGAGCGCGCGGATGGTATGACGGGGCGTCGACGGGGCGTCCTCATGTAGCTTGGATACAGGCGGTTCAAGGTTGGGGAGAACTGAAGTCGCCGTTACTTTACGGAGGTTACCGTTATTTTCTCACGTCTGATCAAATCAAAGCCCCTGGCTGCCGCATGGGTATTGCTGTTGGCGTTGATCTGGCTCGTTGCGGACGTTTCCCCATCCCACGCGGTGTATGAAAAGAAAGCCCGGTTCACGCCCCGGGTGGTAGACTATCAGCACAAGCTTTCCGGACGCTTTTCCAAGGTAAAGCGCCAAACCACCAAGTACATCATTGTGCACACCTCCGAAGGCGGGCTGCAAAGCACCCTGCGCACCGTGAGCCTGGGCAAGTGCGTGGGCGGCGTCATTTGCAGTACCGGCGGCCACGCGCACTACGTGATATCCCGCGAGGGGGTCATATACCGCATGCTTAACAACAGGTATGTCGCCCACCACGCCGGACTGAGCATGTGGAACGGAGAACGGAACCTCAACCAGTCATCCATCGGCATCGAGCTGGTGGGGTATCATTACGGCACCATCACGCCGCAGCAGTACAAGTCACTGAGCTGGTTGATCGGCGTGCTTGAGCGGGAATTCAAACTGGACGACAAGGACGTCCTGACTCACGCGCAAATCGCCTATTCGGGTCCCAACCGCTGGTTCCGCGAGCCTCACCGGGGACGCAAGCGCTGCGCCAAGAATTTCGACCGGCGCGCCGCGGGGCTGCGGAACAGCTGGAATTACGATCCCGATGTGCGGACGGGCCTGCTGGACCCCGACCCTCAACTGGCCTCGATTTTCTATGGAAAGGGATTGGACGCTCAGGAGCAGTCCAACGTTATTTCCAAAACCAACACGGCCTGGAGCATCGCCGGTGAAGATTACGACTCACCGGAAACCGCCTATGAACTGCCCAACGGAAAATTCGTGCGCGGGGACAAAATGGCTTCGGCGGTGGGGTGGGACCGTATCCCGGTGGGCACCAAACTGCACCTCAATATGGAGCCGGAAGAGGAAGAAAAGCAGGAAGGCCCCATCAAGACCCTTACCGAAGGAGTCACGGCCTGGAGTCTGGCGGGGGCCGAATTCAACGACCCGACCACCAAATATTTCCTGCCCGGCGGCCGTATCATGGCCGGTCACCGGCTCAAGGACTGGGACAACCTTCCCGTGGGCACCCGCATGATCATGGGCTACAAGGGCCCCTATTCCGTGGGCAAGAACCGTTATCCGAAACAGATTGCGGGGGACGCGTACAAAAATCCCGAAACGATTTACTTTCTCTCCAATCAGACCCTGAAATCCGGTTCGGAAATAGATGATTTCGCCAATCTGCCCAGGGAAACCTACATCTTCGTGAAAATCAAGTAAAACGGGCGCCGCATGGAAGCGGCGCTGTTTCGTTTCATTGCCAAACATGACGTTGCAAAATTAAACCTAAATAACCAATTGATATAGCTTAAGTATTTATTTTTATGGTTCAAAAGGCCGGATTGACGTTTAATAATTAAACATTTTATCGGCGCCATCGGTTGCCCTTTATAGGTAACCTGCTGTTTTTATTGAACTATTTTATCGGGCGCACTTCTTGCTCCCTCTCGCCAAAAGTCGCATGGCGAAAGGAGTTAAGATGCCCTGGTATATCTACCTGCCCATTGCCCAGCACAGTGTTTTCCTGCCTGAAATTATCGGTCTGGGGTTCATCGTGGGATTGCTTTCAGGTTTGTTTGGGGTAGGCGGCGGCTTCCTGATGACGCCGCTCCTGATTATGATCGGCGTTCCTCCCACTGTCGCCGCGGCCTCGGATTCCAATCAGATCGTGGCCGCATCCGCTTCCGGCACCTATGCCCACTACCGTCTGGGAAACGTGGATTTCAAGATGGGCCTCTATCTTCTGGCGGGCGGCGTCATCGGCGGCACCGGCGGAGTTCAAATCATCAAGATCCTGCGGCAGATGGGCAACGCGGATTTTCTGATCAAGATCACCTACGTGGTCATGCTCGGTTTCGTGGGAGGGTACATGTTCCTGGAGAGCCTGCAGGGGCTCCGCGCGGCCAAGGTCCGGGACGTCCCGGCGCCCCCCCGCAAGGAATCGGCCTATACCCGCCTGTTGAAGCTTTTGCCCCTCCAGACCCGCTTCGACAAATCCGGAGTGGTCCTGTCCCCCATCGTGCCGCTGTTTTTGGGAGGGCTCGTGGGAGTGCTGGCGGCCATCATGGGGGTAGGCGGCGGGTTCATCATGGTCCCGGTCATGGTCTATCTCCTGCGGATGCCCATGCACGTGGTGGTGGGAACCAGCCTTTTCCAGGTGCTCTTCACCTGTATCGACGTGACCGTCATGCAGGCCTATTCCAACCGCACGGTGGATTTTGTCCTGGCGCTGCTTCTGCTCATCGGGTCGACCCTGGGAGCGCAGATCGGGGCCCGCCTGAGCACCCGGCTCAAGGATGACCAGCTGAAAATCTATCTGGCCGCGCTGGTGCTGCTGGTCATGGTGAAGATGCTTCTAAGCCTGGTGCTTCCTCCCCATACCCTCTTATCCCCACATGGAGGTCACTAACCCATGCGCCGTATAGTTCAAATATCCCTGTTCGCGGCCCTGGGTCTGTTCCTGCTCCAGGCCCCCCTTGCGCAGGCGGCCTTTCAACCGTCGGTGGAGATTCAACCGCGCGAGCTGGACATCGACACCTTTTTCTCCGGCGCGGATGTGGTGTTCACCGGGGAAATCCCGGCCGCGCAGGATGTGGTGATCGAGGTCGCCGGTCCCCAGGAAAACGGCGTCTTTGACGTGAAGGGGCGCTGGGGGCCTTTCTGGATGAACCGCGAGCAGGTCAGTCTCGATAACTTGCCTGTTTTATACGCCGTGCTCCTGCCTTCGGGCAAGGATTGGATCGACGCACTGCCGTCCCTGGATCTGGGGTTTGAACGGCTCAAAAGCGATCTGCGCAACGGTCCGTCCGACCTGGAAACCGGCGATTTATTCGACATGTTCGTGAAATTGAAGGAATCGGAAGGCCTCTACAGTGAAGTCCCGGGGGCCGTGACCTATTCCAATGAATCGTCGGGCCGGAAAAAGTTCACCGCCAGATTTCATTTTCCGCCCGCTACCACGCCCGGAGAGTTCGTGATCACCGCCATACCGATTGCGGAAAAGGCCAAGGGAAGCTCCGTTTCCCGTACGCTCAAGGTCGAGGAGACCGGTTTCGTAAAGATGGTGCATGACCTGGCCTTCACCAACGGACTGGCGTATGGGACAATATCGGTGATAATCGCCCTCATCACCGGGACGATTATGGGAATTCTGTTCAAACGGGGAGGGGGAGGCCATTAGTGGGCGTCCTGGAGCGAATAACAGGCTGGCTTGAAAATTTACAGCCCTGGAAACAAAAGGACTCCGTGCCTTTTACCGACCTGTTTGTTCGTTTCCATCAAATCATGCAGGAAAATAACGCCGCCCTGGAACTGATCGCCGACATGGAGGACAAACTGGGGGGCGAGTTTGTTTTTGACAGAAAGTATCTGACCGACAACGTCCAGAAGATTGAGGATATCTTGCGGCGCAGCGCCTACAATTTCAATTTTATCACCGACAACCGGTACCTGGAGATCAACGCCGTCATCGAGGATATCGTCAAACGGCTGCAAATGGAGCTGGCCGGTCAGATCGTTATACCCAAGGGAAAAACCATACTGGCTTTGGGAGAGATCGCGGAGGTGATGGATGACGCGGTGGGGAATAAGGCCTATAATCTTTCCCGCATCGTCAATCTGCCCCAGGCCAAAGTCCCTCCGGGTTTCGTGGTGACCATCGGGGGCTTCCGCAAGTATCTGGCCTACAATAATCTCTTCGATCAGATCGAAGCCTTGCTCAAGGATGGGTTCCGGGACGAGCATTCCCTGGAGTCGGTCTCCCAGCAATGCCGCCTGCTCATTCTCGGCGGCGACATCCCGCCGGAACTGCGGCGGGAGATCCTGGTGGCCGCGGAGGAGATTTGTGAAGGGCGCCCTGAAGACTGTTACTTCTCGGTCCGCAGCAGCGCGGTGGGCGAGGACGGGGAGTTGAGTTTCGCCGGGCTTCACGAATCGTATCTCAATGTGCCTTTCCGCGAACTCCTGTCCAGTTTCAAAAAGGTCCTGGCCAGCCTGTACAGCCCGGGTGGGCTTAAATACCGTTTCGCGCGGCAGATGCCGCCCAACGATCTGGCCATGGCCGTGCTCTATCAGTTGATGGTTCCCAGCCGGGTGGCCGGCGTGGCCTACACGCTCGATCCCAACAATCCACAGCAGGAGGTTTGTTTGATCGCCTCCAGTTGGGGCCTGGGCAAGGTGGTGGTGGAAGGATCGGGAGAAGTGGACACCTACCGCATTTCGCGGCGGTCGCCTCATACGATTCTGGACCAGCGGACCGGCTCCAAGGAACGGATGGTGGCTCCGTTCGAAACGGGTCCGAGCAGGGAGGTCTCCCCGGAACTTCGGGACACGCCAAGCCTGAAGCCCGAAGAGGCGGCAGAGGTGGTGGAAACGGCGTTGATTCTGGAGCGCTATTTCAAACGCCCCCTGGATATCGAATGGAGCCTGGATCAGGAAGGGCAGTTGTGGGCGCTTCAGGCCCGGCCTTTGGGTCTGAGCGGAACCAGAGGCTCCCGCAGCGCCGAACTGAAAGGGTTGCTCAAACAGTATCCCGCGCTGCTGGATAAACGAGGCGTGATCGCCTACCGGGGCATCGGAGCGGGTCAGGTCTGGGTGGCCGATGACATTCAGGATCTGGAGAACTTCCCCAACGGCGCGGTGCTGGTTTCGCATTTTGCCATGCCCTGGCTGGCCAAGGCGCTTCCTCGCGCCAGCGCCGTGATCACGGACATGGGCAGTCCCATAAGCCATATGGCCACCGTGGCGCGGGAGTTCCGGGTCCCCACCATCGTGGACACCGGCCTGGCCACATCGGTGTTGAAACCGGGCCAGGAGGTCACGGTGGACGCGGAACGCAATGTGGTCTACCAGGGCCGCATCAACGAGCTGCTCCACTACCAGCTTCTGGAAAAGGCCCCTTTTGAGGCCACCTTTGAGTTCAGGCTGCTGCGAAGAGCGCTCAAGCACATCGCGCCGCTTTCCCTGATCAACCCGGAAGCCTCCAACTTCACCGCCAAGGGGTGCCAGACGTTTCATGACGTTCTAAGATTTATCCACGAGAAATCCGTCAGGACCCTGGTCCAGGTGGGGGCCGACCCGCATTCGCTCCTCAGGCGGGGAGGAAAGCGTTTGCGGACCGACATACCGCTCAATCTGATCCTCATCGATATCGGCGGCGGACTGGCCAAGGATGTGGGCAAGTCCGAATGGGTCCTTCCGGAGCAGATAGCGTCCCGTCCCATGAAAGCGCTTTGGCGGGGCATGGGGTCGCCCACGGGCTGGAATACGGACCCCATCGCCGTGGATTTCCAGGGCCTTATGTCCAGTGTCACCAGGACCCAGGCGTCCCAGATATCGGGTCAGGTGATGACCGGCCTGAACCTGGCCGTTCTGGGCGCGGATTACCTCAACCTGAGTCTGCGGGTCGGTTATCATTTCACCGTGGTGGACGCCAGCATCGGCCCGCAGCAGGAGAACAACAATATATACTTCCGTTTCTTTGGAGGAGCGACCAGCCTGGACCGGCGTTCACGGCGCGCCAACCTGCTTCATTCCATTCTGGAGAAGGTCGGCTTTAAAATCGAGGGGCAGGGCGAGCTGGTTTTGGCGCGGGCCACAAACCTGACGGTCGAGCAGGTATATAACTACATGAATCTCATAGGGCGGTTGATCGGCTTCGCCCGGCAGCTGGACGTCCTCCTGATCGATGATTCGACCGTGGCGGTATATTTTGAAAAGTTCGTTAACGAAAACAATCTGGACAATTCTCATCCAGGCGGATGAAGGAGGGACGGATATGAATGACAAAATAACGGTGTGCATTCTGGACGACGAGCCGATTGTCGGCGACAGGCTCCGGCCGGAGCTGGAGGATGACGGGTACGAGGTCGAGGTCTTCACCGACAGCGCCAGCGCTATCAAGCGGGTGGAGGAAAAGTCCTTCGACATCGTCATAACCGACCTCAAGATGGAGGGCGTGGACGGTATGGGGTTCCTGGAGAAGGTGAAAGAGAAGGGCCCCAATACGGAAGTGATCGTCATTACGGGGTACGCCACCATCGAGACGGCGCGTGAATCGTTTGTCAAGGGCGCTTACGATTTCATCGCCAAGCCTTTCCGCATCAGCGAGATCCGGGACGTGGTCAAAAAGGCGAAACGCAGGGTGCGCAAATCCCGGGCGAAAGTTTCGGGTTAGGGAGAATAAGCATGTTAAGCCTTCTGGTGGCTGTTGACCGAAACCTGGAGTCCAGCTTTGCCTTGCGAACAGCCTGTTTTTTTGGCGCGGAGACCCGGATCAAGCCTATCCACGTGCAGGACCCGCCCGACCGGGACCTCACGTTCGGCGCCGGGTGGGCGCGAAAGTCCTGGGGAAGGGAATTCAACAAGCTGGCCGAAGAGCCCATCGAGGAATTGGTGCTGGCGGAGAGAAACCAGTGTCCCTATATCGAAAGCCCCGTGATCATGACCGGCGATCCGGTCCATGATCCCCTGGGACTCTTTTGGCGGGAAGACTTTGATATTCTCATCGTGGGCGCGCCCTATCGAGGCTGGAATCTGCTGACCCTGGGCCGGAAGTTTCGCCAGGCGGCGAAAAAGGAGAAAAAAGATCTTCCGTTGCTGCTGGTGCAAGACCTGCGGCAAATCCACCGGGTGACGGCCCTGACCGACGGCGGCGTGTTGGCGGAGAAAGGGTTGGGGGTTCTAGCCCGGATCAGCTCGGTCCTCACCGGAGAAATGGCGGTGATAGGGCTGGGCCGCGAGAATCGCTCGTCGCCCCAAGCCGAGGCCATGGATCTGGAACGGGGCATCGCCATCCTGAAGGAAAAGGGGCTGGAACCGTCCGGTTCCCGGGCGTCCGACCTGGGCCCTGACGGTATTCTGGAGCGCCTGACCCGGTCGGACCTGGTGGTCGGTCCGTTCCTGGGGGACGAGAAACGGTATCGCTACATGACCGAGTATTTCGAGAACAATTGCCGGGCCGCCCTGTTTTATCTGGGGCCGGAAAAGGAATGATCATGGCCGGGCGCTCATCCCCCAGGGCGATCGGCCCCGGCTCATTCGGCCAGGCCATATTTCTTGATTTTGCGCCAGAGGGTGGTCCTGGTTATGCCCAGGATCGCCGCCGCCTCGTCCCGCCTGCCCTGCGCCTTTTCCAGGACCCGGATGATGTGTTCCCGTTCCAATTCCTCCAGGCTCATCATCCCGCCGCCGGAAGCCGCGACGGAGTTCCGGACAGGTGGAGACAGGTCCTTCAGCTTGATGTCCGGACCTTCTGACAGGGCCACGGCCCGCGCCACAATATTTTCCAACTCGCGAATGTTTCCGGGAAAATCGTACCGCGACAGTGCGTCCCTGGCCTCCTGCGAAAAACCGCTGATTTTTTTGTTATAGGACCGGCTGAACTTCTGGAGAAAGTGGTCCGTGAGCAGCCACAGGTCTCCTTCGCGGTCCTTGAGCCGAGGCAGGTGGATGGTCAGCACGTTGAGACGGAAAAAGAGGTCTTCCCGGAAAGCGCCCTGGCGAACTTCGGCCTCCACGTCACGGTTGGACGCGGCCAGAATCCGGATATCCAGATTAATGGGCCGAGTGCCGCCCACGCGGAAGATTTGCTTTTCCTGCAGGACCCGGAGCAGTTTGACCTGCATATCCGGGGGCATCTCCACGATTTCGTCCAGCAGCACCGTGCCGTGATTGGCCGTTTCCAGCAAGCCCATCTTGGCGTTGAAGGCGCCGGTGAACGCGCCTTTCTCGTGGCCGAAAAGCTCGTTGGCGATCAGGTCCTGACTGAATCCCCCGCAGTTGAAGGAGACCTGCGGACCACGGCCGCGCGGGCTCAGCCGGTGTATGGCCCGGGCCACCAGTTCCTTGCCCGTGCCGCTCTCCCCCTGTATCAGCACGGGGCAGTCCAGCGGCGCCACTTTCTCAATCAGACGAAAGACCTGATTCATCTGCGGGCTGGCCCCGATCACGCCCTCCAGACCGGCTTGCCCCATGATCGAGGCCTTGAGGCCCCTGGCTTCGTTGCGCAGCAGGATCTTTTCAATGATGCGGGAGACGAGGTTCTCGAATTCGTCCAAGCGGATGGGTTTGGTCAGGTAATGAAAGGCCCCGGCCCGTATGGCCTCGATGGCCGTGTCTATGGAACCGTAGCCGGTGACAACCACGACCTCGGTGTCTTCCTCCCTGGCCTTGATTTGGCGGAGTATTTCCAGCCCGTTGACGCCGGGGAGCTTTATGTCGGTTACCACCAGATCGTAGGGCGTGGCGAAGAAGCTGTCCAGGAACGATTCGCCGTCGGTGAACAGGTCCACCGGATAGCCCAGGTCAATCAGCCGTTCCATCAGCCGGCGGCCGGAAATGGCTTCGTCTTCCACAACCGCCACGCGCACAAAAGAATTATTCATTACGCATTTTCTCGATAACCGGAATAATCACCGTGAACGTGGTTCCCTTTCCCTGGCGGCTGTCCACGGTGATTTGTCCTCCATGTTTGTTTATGATGCCGTGACTGACCGACAACCCCAGGCCCGTGCCCTTGCCCACCTCCTTGGTGGTGAAGAACGGGTCGAAGATGTGGGGCAGATGTTCCTCGGCTATGCCGGCGCCCGTGTCCCGGATCTTCACCACGATCCTGTCGTTCTTGTCCAGGCCGGCCGTGACAAACAGCTCGCCGCCACCGGGCATGGCCTGCACGGCGTTGATGATCAGGTTCAGAAAGACCTGCTGCAAGCCATGGCGATTGCCTCTGATAATGGGCAGGTTGGAGGCGATGTCCTGGCTCAGTTTCACCCTGGCCAGGGTGATTTCGTTTCCGGCTATTTGACAGGTATCCCGCAAAAGCCGGGCAAGATCGACTTCCTGCATGGTCGACGTTTCGGACCGGCTGAAATCGAGCAGGTTCTTGACGATCTCGCTGGCCCGCACGGCCTGGTTGAGGATGTCGTTCAACAGGTCGGCCTGCCGCTCCGGCGTGATCTTCCTGCCGCCGCACAGGGTATCGATGGTCAGTATGATGTTGTTGATGGGATTGTTCAGCTCGTGCGCCACGCCGGAAACCAGGGTGCCGAGCGAGGCTATCTTGCGACTGTGAATTATTTGTTCCTGGCGGGCCTCCAGCTCCTCCACCATGCGGTTGAAAGCCGCCACCAGTCTGTCCACCTGGCTCTCGATCCGGGGGGGTTGCGGAATGGGGCCGAAATCTCCCCGGGCGATCTTCTCCGTGGCTTTTTCCAGTTGAACCAGGGGGGTGATAACCTTTCTGGCTAGGGTCACCGCGCCCAGGAAAAATAGAAACAGGATCAAACCCATGAAAAAGAGCGGCCAGCGCAGGGCGTTTTTAACGGCCAGTCCGACCCTGTTGCGGCCGTCGGTCAGCAGGCTTTTGGACAGGTCGACCATTTTCTTGCCCGCCGAGCGTATGCGGTTTTCCGTTTCCTGGTTGGGGACTTCTCCCTGGCGGGCCAGAACGTCGAGGACCGACCGGTAATCCCTGAAATACTCCTCCAGTTCGAGGGAGGCGCTTTTTTCCCGCGCCCCCTTCAGGTTTGCGCCGATAATGGCCAGCGACTCCCTGGCCTGATCGAAATAATCCAGGGTGTCCTTGAGGCTGTCGCGGCTTTTATAGAGCAGGTAGTTCTTTTCGTATCGCCGCGCCTCCAGGATGGTGTTGTACAAATCCTCGATGTGCTCCAGATTGTTTATGCTCCGGTTGGTCTGGTAGATCTCAAGATAGAAAATCAAAAAACTCAGGAGCCAGATTAGGACGCCAAAAATGGCGAAGATTTTGAACTTTCCCTGAAGATCAAGTTTGCGCCATGAGAGCATCATAACTTCCTCAGCGTTCGATTTCCAAGCGGTGGGACCGCAGCCCGGGCTTCAGGTTTACATCTATGCGGCGCGGGTGTCAACGGTCCCCCCGGAGCCGGTCTTGGACAACGCGTTGAGGCGCATGATCCCGGTTTTCTTGCGCCGTCAGATTCACAAGGGAGATTTTCCCAGACAAGCCGAAATAACATGGTATCCTAATGGTCTGACTTTCCGTATTCTGTAACCTTATCGCGGAGAGCGGTTCTACAGTGATAACGTATGGGAAAGGAGATGAAGATGGCCGAAGAACAGAAAGAAAAGCTTGTATATGTGGTGACCAAGGCGGATGAGAATCCTGAAAGCGCCACTATTCCCTTTGTATTGGCGACCACGACCCAGGCCATGGACGCCGAGGCGATTGTGGTCCTGCAGATGACCGGTGTGTATCTGGCGCTGAAGGGCTACGCGGAACACGTGCACGCCGCGGGCCTGCCGCCGCTTCAGGAATTGCTGGATGCTTTTCTGGCCGAGGGCGGCAAGCTGTTTGTGTGCTCCCCCTGCATCCAGTCGCGGAAAATCGATCCAGCCGATCTCATTGAAGGCAGCACGGTCGTGGCCGGAGGCACACTGGCGGACGCGTTTCTGGAAGCCAAAAACGTCATGGTGTATTGACGTTTGTCTGTTCGAGGGCGCGCTCCGCGGGGAGACGCGCTCCCGGACGACGCCTCCCCGGCTTCACCCAAGGGGTTATTTTCGAGCGATAATAACCGCTTCCCACCCGGCGTTTATTTTATCTTCATTGGTGCGGTACGCCTCCACCACGGAAAATCCGGCTTCAATTGTCTCGCGTTCAAACTCCTCCAGCGGGGCGAAATAGGTCTTGGGAGTCACGGGCACGGTCACTTCCACATGTCCCTCCGCGCCCGACAGCGATCTGGTTACGGTCTTGCCGAGCCGCACCGTGCGGAAGGCCTTTATTTCTTCCCGGTCCTCGGGGAAATACCGTTCGGCTTCCCTGAGATCCAGGCCGTTCTGCATGAACATCCAGCCTCCTTTGGCCAGCGCCCGGAACATCTGGCTCATACACCGCGCGCGGTCTTCGGGGTGGTTCAGCATATGATAGGAGCCAATGGCGACGACCATGTCGAAGGCGCCGTCTTCCACGCCGGGCAGGCGGGTTATGTCCCCCAACACACACCGTATGGGCAACCTCTCTTCGTCGGCTTCTTTCTGGCATTTGGCGATAACGGTGGGAGACAGATCCACCGCGGTTACCGGAAAGTTCCGCCGGGCAAGGAATCGGGATTCGAACCCTTCTCCGCAGCCCAGCTCCAAGGCCGGGCAAGGCGTTATCCGATAAGCGTCGAGAAAGCGACGTAAAGCGCGGCTTGGTTCATGGGGGTTCCAATACCGGGCCCCTGCGCCGTAAACGGCGGTGTATCTTTTTTCGTAAGCGTGATAATACTTTTCCTTTTCCATCATAGCCCTTTCGGATGTATGATTATACGCGCTTGCCGGGGGGCGCCGCAAGGCCGAGGCGCCCGGAGCGCCAGTTGACAGGGTAATTACCAGGCACTACCTTGTGTGTATACAAAAAAACAGACAAATAAATCACCCTCGACCATGTAATTTTTCGTTATGCATATGAATTCTTCCTCTTCTGTAATATTTATCGCTCTGGATCAAGAATTAACCGCGGATGAGCATATCCGCAATAAGCTGGGAAACGGCTTGATCAGGGCGCAACGGCAGGCGTCGCGGTTTTCGGACCTCGATCTGCCCGCCATGCAGGAGCAGGTCCACCAGGCCCTGGCGACCGTCCAACTGAAAATGGACGGCGTATATATGGGCCTTCTGGATCTCATAAACGCCGCCCGTAACGGCGGAAAAGCGCCGGACATCACTCCGGGGAACGCGCGGAACTATCTCAGCATGGCCAACATGGTCACGCTGAACGGGATTTATTTTTATCAGCTTCTGCAAGATAACGGCTACGACCCGGTCATCATACAGAACTATTCCCTGGAGCGCGACCGTCTTCATGAGCGGCTGGCCGAAAAGCCTCTGGCGGTGGCCATATCCTCCAACTTTCTTTATCTCGACGACATCAAGGACATGGCGCTCGCTTGCAAGGCCCAGGCCCCGGAAACCGCCGTGATAGCCGGGGGAGCGCTAGTCAAAAAGGTGCTCAACGCCGGACAAAAGCTCGGGGCCTCCACGCGGAAATGGCTGAACGGCTTTTACGGGGCCATCGACTCCTTTGTGGTGGAGTCGCAGGGGGAACGGACCTTTCTGGAGGCCCTGGACAAAGCCAGGGCGGGCGCCGGATGGGCGGGAACGCCCAACCTGGCCTATTTTAACGGCGGGACGGAACTGCTGTTTTCCGAACGCGACGAAGAACCAGTGAACATGGACGGCTCCGCCATACGATGGGACCGCATTCCCGCGCAATACCTGCGGAAGACGGTCCCGGTGAACACCAGCAGGGGCTGCCTCTATAAGTGCCGTTTCTGCACGTACCGGAATCTGATGCCGGGAATCCATTACAAGAGCATCGACACCCTGCGCGACGAACTGCGGCAGGTGGAGCGTCTGGGGTTTGTCAATCATGTGCGGTTTACGGACGACAATTTCACGGCCAATGCCCAGCGGATTAAAAACGTGCTGCGGATGATGATCCAAGAGGATTTCAGCTTTTCGTGGTCCTCGTTCGCCCGTTCCGACGCCATCACCCCTGAGGTGGCGGAGCTGATGCGCGATTCCAAATGCGATTTTCTGGATATGGGCATCGAATCGGGCAGTCCGGCCATTCTAGCCGCCATGGACAAAAGACTTACCGTGGACAAGATCAAGAGCGCCATAGACTTGCTGAACCGGCATGGTATTTACGGCGCCGGAGCGTTCATCGTCGGGTTTCCCGGAGAGACGGAAGAGACGGTCCGGGAAACCGTGGACCTGATCAATTCAAGCGGACTGCCTTTCTATCACCTCAACCTGTTTTATTATTCCTCAGGCATGCTGGCGCACACGCAGCGAGATGAGTACGGGTTGCGCGGCCTGGGTCTGGTGTGGAAGCATAAAACCATGGATTCGGTGACAGCCTCCAAAATCATAAGCGAAATGGTGGACCGGATTCCACACAGCTATACCGACGGTATCACGAGCACGTGGGAAACATTCAAGATTCTTCGAGGCGAGGGGCTTTCAGCGCCTCAAATTCAGGAATTATATACAATAAAGAGAACCATCGAAAAGCTCTCGGACGGCGAAAACGTTTTGTCGGAAAAACCTGAGGTTCGAAAGCTGCTTGAACAAATCAGGCGCGTCTGTGACGCGTGAGGAAGACGCTCATCCCGAACGCGCTTGTGATGATCAGACTGTATTGACGCTAACAGTTCACGGTGAAGGAGGCTGTACTATGAGAAAGAAGGGTCGATTGTGGAGTGGCTTGTGGGGACGCGGAACGGTGTTGATGATCTTCCTCGCATTCATTTTTGTGTCCGCGGTACCGGCGCAGGCCGTATTGCTTAAAGTGGGGCTTCTGAGCGAGCCCAAGACACTCAATCCGTTTCTGGCGAGCGATTCGTGGGCGAGAAAGGTTTTGCGCCATATAAACCAGCCTTTGTTCATCTACGAACCCAAAGACTTGAATCTCGTACCCTGGCTGGTTACGGACTATCCCGTCTATAGTCAGGATATGAAGACGGCGACCGTGTCGCTGAAAGCCGCCAAATGGAGCGATGGAACGCCTTTCACGACCGAGGATGTGGTTTTTACCGCCCAGATAATCGAAGAATTTAAAATTCCCCGGCACATCACCCGCTGGAGCATGGTTGAGAGTGTCGAAGCCGTGGACGCCAGAACCCTCAAGTACCACCTCAAAGAGCAGGACAGCAGTTTTGAATCCACGACGCTCCTGTCCCTCATCGTGCAAAAAAGATACTGGGCTCCCATCGTGGCGAAAGCGCGCGAGTCCCAGGACCCCTTGAACTTTCTTACCTCCTATCAGGGCTATGACGCCCCCACACTCGGCCCATTCTATTTGAAAAACTGGACCCAGGGGAACAATATCCTGCTTCTTCGCAACCCCCACTTTTTCGCCAAGGGAAAGAAGATGGAGGGTTTTGTGATCGGCCCTTATATCAACGGAATACTGTTCAAGTTTTACGGCAACGCGGACGCGGGCATTCTGGCCTTGAAAAAAGGCGACATTGACGCCATTAGCTGGAGCCTGAGCCCCGGCTATGTCGAAGATCTGGAGAAAGATCCGAACATAGAGATCTTTTACAATGACAAAAGCGGCTTTAATTATCTCGGGTTCAACTGCCGGAAGCCGCCTTTAGATTCCAAGGAACTGCGTACGGCCATAACGTATCTGATCGACAAGGATTTCCTGGTCCAGCGGGTCTTGCAGGGAAAAGGCCAGCGGCGGGAAGGCGTCATAGCTCCCAATAACAAATTCTGGTACAACCCCGACCTGCCCAAAATCGGGCAGGGAATGTCCCCGCAGGAACGGACCAAAAAGGCGTACCAGATTCTGAAGGACGCAGGGTGGTCCTGGGAGGTTCCCCCGATCGACGCTTCCGGGAACGTGCAGGACGGCAAAGGACTCACCATGCCCGATGGAAAAGCGGCTCCGCAACTGGAACTTCTGACGCCGCCCGCGGATTACGACCCCAACCGCGCCATATCGGCCATGCTGATTACCGAATGGCTTCAGAAATTCGGCCTTCCCGTGGCGGCTCGTCCGATGGCGTTCAACGCTTTGCTGCAGAAAGTGAAAAACGAACGGGACTACGACATGTTCATGATGGGATACGGCTTTATACAGCCTGACCCGGATGTGTTGAGAACATTCTTCCATTCCAAGGGCGACGTGAAGAACGGCCGGAACATGGTCGGCTATCGCAATGAGGCCTATGACAAGCTGGCCGATGAGTCGTCGACTACCATGGACAGGGAAGCGCGCAGGAAACAGATCTTCGAACTTCAGAAGATGCTGGGCGAGGACGCGCCCATGGTGCCGCTATTCGCGCCCGCGGTGATCGAAGCGGTGCGCAAAGGCGATTTCACGGGTTGGGTGTCAACGCAGGATGGAATCGATAATCTTTGGAGTTACCTGACCATAAAGCCCCTGAAGAACAAGAAGTAACCCGGCGGCTTACAGCCGAGAGCGTTTGGAGGAGCCTTCCCCTGGGAAGGCTCCTTTTTTTGGCCGAGCCGGCGTCGGGCGCTTGTATTGCGCAGCAGGTCTTCCCGTACTAAAATGAACTCGTGGAAGAGTTTTCTTCCGAAAATCCTTTTCCCGGGGAACGCGTCTTCACCACATCCGAAATTCCGGCCCGGCGGGGCGCCGTTTCCGGGGCTTTTCGTAGAGTGTACCGCTACGGCGATTATTGAGAACGGACGAAACCACCCGGCGCACGGCGGCTCTGGGCGTTGATGTCTCGAACGGAGGTTGAATGGAAAAGCAGGAAGCCGCATCGATTGTCTTTGCAGCGGGGAGAGGAACCCGCATGACCGGATACGAAGGAAACAAGACCTTAACGCCTCTTATCGCGGGAAAAACCATTTTCCAGGGGGAGCGGCCTCTGCTGGTGGAGGCGCTGAGCAATCTTCCGGCCGGTAAGAAAGTGGTGGTGGTCAATTACCGGAAGGAAGACGTCATCAAATCCACCGAGGGCATGGGCGTGGAATATGTGACGCAGCCGGTCACCAACGGCACGGGGGGCGCGTTGCTGGCGGCGCAGGACTTTATACGAAACGTCACCGAGGAATACGTTATCATCACCATGGGCGACGTGCCCCTGGTCCGGGCTTCAACCTACGGGCGGCTGTTGGAAGGACTCGGCCGGAAGGCGATGGCCGTGCTGGGATTTTCGCCGGCGGACCCTGCCCGCTACGGCGCGTTGGAAACGGAAGGCGACCGGGTAGCCAGAATCACGGAGTGGGAGTTCTGGAAGAACTACCCCCCGGAGCGCAAGGCCGGTCTGACCGTTTTTAACGCGGGCATTTACGCGGTCGTTAGAACCACGCTGGCCGCCTATCTTGAAAAGCTGAAAAAAAGCCCGCACGTGGTGGAAAAACACCGCGATGGACGGATGGAAAAAGTGGAAGAATTTTTTATCACCGATCTGGTCGAATTCATGAGTCGGGACGGGCTCCATGTCGGATTCGTCCTGGCTGAAGACGAATACGAGGTTATGGGCGTGGACACGCCCGAGGCTCTCATGAAGGCGCAGGCCATATACGGTCAAGGAACCGGAGGCTAGGCTGCGCTCAACTCATGTTTTTGGGTATATTTTCAAGGTTCCTGGCGTAATGGCTCTCGTTTTATACAAACGGCGCTGATATATAGTCAAATATTAAGAAAGTGAGCGCGAACCGCAGCGCGGGAACCCTGACTCATTTTCGGGCTATTTCCTAGAATGTCGGCGCCATTGTGAAAAAGATCTCTTGTATATTCGTGTAAGTAAAAAATTACGCGATCCTAAAGAAAATCCCTGCAAAAAGTCTCACTTTTTGTTAGTATACTTCAACATGGGGTAAAATCGTTGAACTCCCGTTAAGCGTTTTACCGCGCGGACGGATTCCGGTAAGAGTATCCCGACGCTCGCAGATAGAGGAGGTTGAGATATGGGAGTAATTACAATATCACGTCAATTCGGCGCCGCTGGTAGAACGCTGGGACAAATAGTCGCCAAAAAGCTCGGGTATGAATTTTACGATGAGTTGCTGATACAAAAAATAGCCGAGGAAGCCAATGTTACCGAGGCCAGTGTAAAATCGTATGAAAAACACGAACGGGGAACATCTTTGGTCAAGGTAGTCTCCGGTATTGTCAGCAAGAGTTTCCTGGAGCGTCTGCTCGACGAAAAAGGCTATCTCGATGAAAAGGTCTACGTGGAATCGCTCAGGAAAGTCCTCAATGAGCTCGCCGACGAAGACAATAAGGTACTTTTAGGCCGGGGCGGCCAGTTTATCCTGAAAAACAGGGCCGATGTGCATCATGTCCTGCTGATCGCCAAATTCGAGCACCGCGTGCAATTCATGTGCGATAACTATATGATGCCGGTAAAGGAAGCCAGAAACCTCGTGCGGCGTGAGGATAAACGGAGAGCGAACTTCTACAAAGTGCTCGCCGCCAACAATTATGAAGAGCCCAAGCTCTACGACGTGGTTATCAATCTGACGCGCGCGGGTTTAGATCGCGCCGTGCGTATGGTGATAGATCTTGTAGAATAGACAAACAGCCCATGGCGGTCCGGCGTCGGATCGCCACGCCGCATCGGGCTTTGAGCCCTCTCGAAACCTCCCGCCAGTTATGCGGCGTTACATACCTCGGGGAAACTGGCCGAACTCCCAGTTTTCAAGGCCCATAGAACCGTGTGAAATCATGCCGTCGAATTCGAACCAATCCACGTTGGCCCAGGAGTACAAAACTGGCAGACGAATTACAATTATTGGATTGGCCGCCAACATATTCCTGATGTTTTTCAAGCTCTGGGCGGGTCTGGCCACGAAAAGCCAGGCGCTCGTCGCGGACGCTCTGCACACCTTGTCCGATCTCTTTACCGACGCCGTCGCCCTGGTGGGGCTGAAACTGGGTAGGCGGGAAGAGGATTTGCTGCATCCCTACGGCCACGGGAGGATTGAAACCATGGCCTCCATGCTGGTGGGCGTGCTCCTGATAGCCAGCGGCGTCTACATCAGCGTCGAGGGCGTGATCAATATAGTCCGCGGCCATATTTCCCACCCGTCGGCATGGGCGCTGGGAGCGGCGTTCGTGTCCATAGTCGTCAAAGAGGTCCTGTATCGCTTTACCATAAAAGTCGGTAAGGGCATCCGCAGCCAGGTGGTGATCGGTAACGCCTGGCATCATCGATCGGACGCCTTTAGTTCAATCGCCGTGGTATTGGGGGTGGGCGCGGGGCTTATCTCTCCCAAACTGGCTTCGTTCGATATTTACGCCGCCATCCTGGTGGCGCTTTTCATTCTGAAGGTTGGGGCCTCCATAACCTTTGAAGCGGTCAAGGAGGTGATCGACACGTCCCCCGATCAGTTGATAATCGAACGGATACAGCATTGCGCGACCCAGGTGGAGGGAGTGCTGGAGACCCATGACCTCAAGGCCAGAACGTCCGGCGGAAGCGTTATCATGGATTTGCACATCAGCGTCGATCCTGGACTGACGGTGGAAAAAAGTCATACGTTGGCAAAAGAGGTGGAATCCTGCATCAAGAAGGGTGTCGACGTGGTGTCCAGCGTCACGATACACGTCGATCCCTACCGTGGAGAGGCGCAAAACCCGCCGGAGCGAAGTTCTGATGGTAAAAAAGCGAACCTTAAATTGATTTGATAAACTTGGACTGTGTTATTGAGCGCTTGAACAACAGAGGACCGGAGCGGCCCACCGGCGCGCAAAAATCAGCCCTGTTTCGTCCCGGGCTGTTTTTTTGGCGCAAACGCCTTGCAGGGGCTTCCGGAGCTTCGGAACACTTCCATATAAGGCAAAAGCCGGCATTTTATACCGAACCCTTTGCACCCATAGGGAAACTCCCGCTCCCAGGTGACATAGAAATGCTGGCAGTCGTGACAGTGCGGATGGCTTGGTCTTGTCATTGATTCAGCGCGGCTGGGTGCGCTCAATGAGACTCGGATAAGCCTGCTCTTAAACCTTCGAGAGCCTCTCTGGCTTTTCGAATCACCCGGTCCCGATCGGAAGAGCCTTCCCCGGAGCCGGCTTTCAGTCGTTCCTGATCCCTGATCACCCGTTCCAGATAGGCGATTTGTTGTTCCATACCCGAGCCGCCGGCGCAATTTTCACACATAGCGTATTCTCCGTTAACACTCATCATGAACACGATTGCCGGCGAAGTCAACAAGTAAGTAAACGCCAATAAAAAGAGTGGGTTGCGGCCATTGTCGCTTTCCCGGAACCAAACGGCGCCGGCCCGGCAATAAAAAAGACCCGCTTATGGGCGGGCCTTCGCGTCACGCGAAAAAAATTTGTGAGATATTAATCGCTCGAATCCGAACTCTTGGTTTCGGTCTTCGTTTTTTCAGTGGACGCGCCGCTGGTGGCGCTGTCCGAGCTTTCCTTGGTCCCGGCTTGCGATCCCGCGTTCTTACCCTTGTAATCGGTCACGTACCAGCCGCTTCCCTTAAGATGAAAGCTGCTCTGAGATATGAGCTTGCGCAGTTTGCCGCTGCAGTCGCAAGAGGTCAGCGGCGCGTCGGAAAACTTCTGCAAAACCTCAAAGGTCCTGCCGCAATTCTCACACTCATATTCATATATAGGCATAATCACACCTCGAAATACGGAAAAGTATTAACCCTTAAATCAATCATAAATTATATACTTCAAGCCCGTTTTGTCAAGAGCGCCGCTTTCATGACACAAAAAAAATTCCGAATCCGGCGCCAATTCAGGCGCGGCGCGTCTTTCCGACCGGTGGCCGGTCACACCAGGACCTCGTCTATGGCCCGAAGCGGGGTGTAGGAATCCAGCACGTACTCCATCTTGGGCCATTTCCTCGATTTGAGGATTTCGTACGTAATGGAATGAACGACTGATTCTTCCTTGCCGCGCTCCTGCGAGGGCGTTTCGAACATGGAAATGAACTTGAAAAAGCGCACCATGTGAACCAGTTCGTGGGTCACGATGTAAAGCGCCAGCGGAAGCAGCTCAAGTTCCGGTTCGCGTTCCACCGCGTCAAGGATATTATGGTCCTGCAGGCAGATGAGATAATAATCGTAGCGTCGGTCTAGCCGCGGCATCTGTTCCGCGGTGCGCGAATACTTGATCACCTGGGCGAACGCCTTATCGGTGATCTCCTCCGGGAGGAGATCGATGAGGGTCTTTATGTCGTAGCGCATTCCTCGCCACTGTGAAGCGGATATTTTATAATAGTTGCTGGTCAGATCCTCGGCGATCTCGACGGCTTCCGCGATGACGGACAACTGCTCAGGACTGAATTGCAGTCGAGACATTTAACGCCGCCTCTTTTCCCTGCGAGCCGCCTTGCGGTCGGAGGAGGTTTTTTTGTCCATTTTCCGGCGCGTTCTCTTGTCTATTTTCACGCCTTCGCGATCGGCGGCCATCCGATCCGGGTCGAGGAAAAACGAGCCCGGAGTTTGGGCGGGCATGGCTTCCACGGGTTTTTTCTTCTCCACCTTCTCGGGCTGTTTGGGGACGGGAGGGCCGGTAATGAATTCCGGGCCGAGCGATTCCACCAGATAGATCAACTCGTGGGCCAACCGGAAAGCCACCCCCTGCTTCCAGGCTTTTTCGGCGTGTACTTCAAACAGGGTGGGGTGCGGGTCTCGCCGTTTTCCGATACGCAGCGCCATTTCCTTTGAAAGGGCGAGCGGCAGAAAAGTCCTGCCCATGGGGCTGAGGCCGCGCTCCAGGATATGGGCGTGAGCTTTCCTCCTGCCGGCGAAATAAAGAATCTTGGGCGGCGGCGATGGGGTGTAGACCAGGGGCGAAGGCGCGGGGTCGCTCAACCGGACGCGCCCGTCTGTCAGCGTAAAACCCGGATTGTTATCAACCAGATAGATGTCCTGGAGGTGCGAACGGCGCACGTACCGCCAGTCCTCTTCCTCGTGCAGAGCCTGAAGCAGCTCCTTCAGGGAAACCGAACGGTCTTCTTCCAGATACAGGCCGAACTCGTCAGGCCTTTGGGTAAGGATGTAGAGGATCATCTTCTGCAGAGAAATCAATTTATGCCTGGCGCTTTTATCCACGAGTTTCTTCCCGGCAAGTATATTGCATGAGTTCCGTATGTTTACCATAAAGGCTGATTCTCCGCAATCATGGGCCGAATTAAAACGTTTTTATTGAAATTGAGGCTCAGTCCATGTATATAGGTAGTGACTGTCGAAGAAAAGGAGTGAAACGATGGTATCACGTCGATGGCTAGTCTTACCTTTTACACTCCTTTTGCTGTTCCTTCCTTTTTTAGTTTCCGCGCAAGATATTCAATCCGAAATGAAGAAAGCCGACACGCTCTGGGCGGAACGTGGAGATATTCAAAAGGCCAAGAACGCCCTGGACGCGTATGACGCGATCATGATACAAGACCCATCCAGCTATGACGCCGCCTGGAAGTGCGCGCGGGCCTGTTACTGGGTGGGACTCAACTCCGACAAAGAGGAGGGCAAAGCCGCCTTCGAAAAGGGAATAGAGGCGGCCAAAAAAGCTATTGCGATAAAAGATGACGACCCGGCCGGCCACTTCTGGCTGGGAGTGAATTATGGTAAGTACGGAGAAGCCAAAGGCATTTTCAAAAGTCTTTCTCTGGTTGACCCTACGAAAGAGGAAATGAACAAGGTTTTGGAGCTCGACCCCATGTATGAAGGCGGAGGGGCGTATCGGGTTTTGGGTCGTGTGTACTCCAAACTTCCCGGATTTCTGGGGGGCAGCAAAACGAAAGCGGTTGAAAATCTCAAGAAGGCCATTGAGATGCAACCGGACCGTCTGATTAACCACGTCTTCCTGGCGGAGGTGTATATGAAGATGGACGAGAATGAAAAAGCCAAAGATGAGTTGAATTTCGTGCTCAACGCGCCTTTGAAACAGGGATACGAGCCTGAATCGAAGTTTGAAAAAGCGCAGGCGCAGGAATTGCTCAAGGAAATCTCCTGATGTTTTTTTGAAAGGGGGCTGTAATTCCGATGAATGGTAAGACGATCCTCGGGATAATTGTATATGTGGCGCTGTCTATTACTCTTTTTTATATACCAATGGAATCCTCCAATGAAGTTGTCGCGACTCTCACCGTTCCATCTCCACCCCAGGAGCAAGTAGAAGTAACGCTTCCCGAGGTCATTCCCGAACCCGTTTCGGAGCCGGAAGCCGTAATTAAAGAACCCGAACAGACCGAAGCGCCGGAGGCGCCCCAGGTTCCGCAGAGCAAGATAGTGGAGGCCAAGCTCAAACGAGGCGATACGTTCGCCGCGATTTTGAGGCGGCTGGGTGTGGAGCAGCAGGACGTCGGAAGCATATCGCTCGCGGCGGGCAAGGAGATCGACCTGCGGCGTCTCTCCATCGGAGACACCATCAGGGTTTATCTGAACGCCGACGATGACCGGCTGGAAAAGGTCGAACTCGAAAAACTGAACGAGTGCGTGGTCGAGCTCAACGACTCCCCAGCGTGCTGGCAGGTTCACAAGCGCGCCATAACGCTGACCACCTACAAGTTCAGAGTCATTGGAACCATAGAGAATAATTTTTACAGCTCGGCGCGCGCGCTGGGCCTGACCGCGTCTACCATTATGGACCTGGCGGATATTTTCGCGGGCGATATCGACTTTTTGACTGATTTTCAATCCGGCGACTCGTTCAGCCTCATCTTCGAGCGGCTCTACAACCAGGACAAGTTCGTGCGCGACGGCCGTATCCTGGCCGCCAGAATCCGGGTCAACGGGACCAAACATGAGGCCTACTATTTTAAAACGGCCAATGGCGAGGACGGCTATTACGCCTCGGACGGCTCTTCCCTGCGCAAGGCTTTCCTGAGATCTCCTCTCCGGTACACGCGCATCAGTTCCACCTTCACCCGCAGACGGCTGCACCCGATTCTTAAAATCTACCGGCCGCACCTGGGTGTCGATTACGCGGCGCCCCCCGGCACGCCGGTTTCCTCCATCGGCGATGGGAAAGTCATATTCAAAGGCTGGAATGGCGGTTTTGGCCGGTTTGTGAAGATCCGCCACTACGGCGGATATGTTACCACCTACGGTCATCTTAATTCCTACGCCAACGGAATTGAGAAGGGCTCCACGGTGAAACAGGGGCAGATGATCGGACGCGTCGGCAGCAGCGGATTGGCCACCGGTCCTCATCTCGATTTCAGAATAACCATGAACGGCTCCTTTATAAATCCGTTGACCCTGAGCTCACCCGCCGCGCCGCCGTTATCAAAGAAAGAGATAGCCAAGTTCGGCGCCGGCATTTCGCCTCTGATGACCGTCATGAATTCGCTCGACAAAGGCTTGCTGTTCGCCGCGGGCAACGGCCGCACGCGAGCCATTCCCTGACGACCCGCGTCTTGCGACGCCTCGCCACCCGGCGCACGGGCCTACACGCCCATGCGCCTTTTTTTTGCGGGATTGTTTTTACCTGTTGTTCGCGGAGGGGAAGGCGTCAGTTTCTCAGGTCGGTTGAAGAGATTTCGCCCGGAAGCCGTTTTCGCGGTTCGCCTTTGACCGCGCTCATAAAGGAATCGAAGAACGGCGCTCCCAGTTCTTTTTTCAGATCGTCATAGACGCTCTGAGTGGCCAGGAGAAACATTTGTCTCTGGTCGGAAGTCAGGGGGGCCAGTTTGGCGCCGTCGGACTGAACCTTGTACAGCGTGTCGATGTCCTGATCCATGGTGAATCCCCGGTTGGTAAATTCCGCCTCGAACGCGCCGTCGATCAGCACGGATCGTTCTTCGGGGGTCAGGGTATTCCAGAAGGTTTCGGAGACGATGAGGATCGCAAGATCCCACTCGTGCTGGGAAAGCGTGATAACGGGTTTAAAAGAGGAATTGATGTCGGGCGCGACCTGCTGAAGCAGTGAACTCGACACATCCAGACCGCCCTGGAGAAAAAGTTGCCCAAGGGCCACTTCGGCGAAGGGTATGGCGACTGAGGTTCCACCCATCGCGGTTACGGTGGCCAGCGCCACGGGATTGTCGGGAACATAGACCCGCGCCCCGCGAAAATCCACCGGCTCGGCGTAGGGTTTGTCCGGGGACACCCACCGCCGGGGGCCCACTTCAAACCACGCCAAAGCCACCAGCCCCTTTTTTTGCAGAAGCGCGTCAAATTCCTCCCGGAACGAACCGTCCAGGAAATTGGAGAGTTTTCGCCTGTTTTCGAAAAGAAACGGGGCCAGCAGCAGCTTGAATTCGGGAATGGCGGAGCAGAATTCCTGCGCGTTTACCACGGCCGCGGGAGCGATGCCGGCCTGGACCTGCTGCATCAGAGACTCATCCTGACCGGCGCGTCCTTCCGGCGTTATCTCCACACGGGTCGCTCCCTGACTGCGCAATTCACAAAAATGCTTGAGATGCAGAAGCGCAAGGTTGATATTGTGCGTGAGGGACTGGCTGTGATACACGCGGATTTGGGCCGAATGCGCCGGCGCGGCCGCCGCAAGGGCGATCGTCAGCGATATGAACAAACAGAAGCGTTTCACCTCTACCTCCAAGGCTGGACCAGTGTGGGTGTTATGATCATAATAGAACAGCGGGCGGCTTTGTCAAGAATTGGCGGAAAAGATGTCCGCCCAGGCAATAAAAACGGCCCCCGGCCCGCCGCGAGGCGGCGTTTTACAGGGAAATGGATAAAACCGTAATCGCAGATGTCGCGACGCCGGTGGCGGCGCCGCACCCCTTTACCTACTGGGCGCCTCCCGGCGTCGCCGAAAAGCTGCGCGTCGGGAGTCGGGTGATGGTTCCGCTCGGTTCAAGGCGGGTGGACGGGTACGTGGTGCGGATCGCGTTTGCGGATACCATCGAACGGTTGAAACCCATTCTGGAAATAATGGACGAGATCCCGCTTTTTCCGCCGTCCATGGTTCCTTTCTTCGAATGGGTGGCTGACTATTACATTCATCCCTTGGGCATGGTTTTGAAGGCGGCGCTTCCGGCGGGCCTGAACTTGAAAAGCGAGGCGGTGTACGAGCTGACCGGGCCGGCGGACTCGGCTCCTTCGGACGTTCCGGGTTCCGACGCGGAAAAGGAGGCGTTCAGGGCGTTGCGGGCCGACGGCTTTCTTCCCCGGGGGTGGAAAGGCGACGGCTTGTCAGGCGCGCAAAGCGCCGAAGCCCTGGCTTCCCTGGTGTCCAGGGGATACGCCCGAATCAGCGCGCGTATCCGGGATCGGGGCGTGCGGCCGCGTGAGATGAAAACCGTTACCCGCCTTCCCATGACCGACCTGGAACTGGTTTCCCTGGCGCCACGGCAGCGGGAGGTTGTGGAATATCTGGACGAAGGCGAGCCTGTTCCTCTGGCGGAAGTGGCAAAGGCCGTCCCCGGCGCGGCCTCCGCGGTTCAGTCCCTGGCAAAAAAAAGGCTGGTGAAAATCGGAAAAAACCGCTTCTACCGCACTCCCGTGGGCTCGGAAATAATCGCCGACGCCGTGTCCCTGCGGCTTACCTCCGATCAGCAGAGAGCGGTGGACGATATCGCCTCGGCCATGAACAGCGGCGAGTACCGGCCCTATCTGCTGCACGGCGTCACGGGAAGCGGTAAGACCGAAGTATACGCGCGGGCGGTGGAGCTTGCGCTGAGCCAGGGAAAATCGGCGCTGATTCTGGTCCCGGAGATCACCTTGTCGCTGAGCATGGAGGGAATTTTCCGGGCGCGCTTTGGAGACGATGTGGCCATCATCCACAGCGGCATCAGCAAGGGGGAAGCGTACGACCAATGGATACGCATCGCCTCCGGCTCCGCCAGGGTGGTTCTGGGAGCGCGGTCCGCCATTTTCGCTCCGCTGGATCGTCCGGGCGTCATAATCGTGGATGAGGAGCACGACCATTCCTACAAACAGGAGGACAGGCTCCGGTACAACGCCCGCGACCTGGCGCTGCTCCGCGCCAGAATGGCCCGGTGCGTGGCCGTTCTGGGGAGCGCGACGCCATCCCTGCGCACCTATAAGAACGCCGTTTCGGGAAAAATAGGCTATCTCGGTTTGCCGGCGCGGGTTCATGGACGGCCTCTGCCCGCCATTGATATCGTTGATATGAGGCAGGAAACGGGGACGGGTTATTTCTCCGCCCAGCTCATCGGCGCTATCCGGGAAAATCTGGAACGAGGCGACCAGAGCCTGCTTTTTCTGAATCGCAGAGGCTATTCGCCGGTCATCATGTGCGCGCGCTGCGGGGAATCGGTGAGTTGCCCGCACTGCAGCATATCGCTCACCTATCACAAGGGGAGCGATAAACTCGTCTGCCACTATTGCGACCACCAGCGGCCTCTTCCGGAGAAATGCCCCACCTGCGGCAGTTCCGCTCTGATGAAGCTGGGGCTGGGAACCGAACGGCTGCAGAAGGAAATGGAGACGCTGTTTCCCGAAGCCAGAATCGCCCGGCTCGACAGCGACACCTTACCGAAGAGAAACGAACTGCTCCAGCTCTTGAAGGAACTGAGAAAGGGCGATATCGACATCCTGTTGGGGACGCAAATGGTAGCCAAGGGGCACGATTTTCCCAACGTCACCCTGGTGGGGGTCATCTCCGCGGATCAATCCCTGCGCTTCCCCGACTACATGGCCGCGGAACGCACCTTTCAACTGCTCGCCCAGGTGAGCGGGCGGGCGGGAAGAGCCGCCAAGCAGGGCAGGGTCATCATTCAGACCTACGATCCCGGCCACTACAGCATCATCAAAGCCAGGGGGCACAACTTCCATCCGTTTTATCTGGATGAGATCATCCGCCGGCGTGAGTTCCGGTATCCCCCGTTCTCCCGTTTGATCGTCTTTGCGGTTACGGGCAAGGATAACCGCCAAACCGCGGAGGTGGCCGAGGTCGTGGCCAGGGAAGCCAGGGCCGCGCTCGACAGCGCGGGCGTGTGGGGAAGGGTTCTCGGCCCGGCGCCCGCCGTGGTGGCCAGAGTGAAGGGAAAATACCGATGGCGCGTGCTGCTCATGGGCGCCAGCCCCAAAGCGCTCAACGCCATCGCCAAGACGGCGCTTGAAAAAAGCGCGCCCCAAAAGTCCCGGGGCGTTACCGTCGCCGTCGATGTGGATCCCAACACCATACTCTGAGTCCGCAAGCCTTGCCAAAATAGTTTGGATGATCTAGTTTAAAGGTGATACCAGTAGCAATCAGGAAAACAACCATGGCGACTTTAGAAATATTAAAATTTCCGGACAAGAAGCTCCTGGAAAAAGCCGAGCCTGTCGACGACTTCGACGGCCGTCTCCAGCAGCTTATAGACGATATGGCCGAAACCATGTATCAAGCCCCGGGCATCGGTCTTGCCGCGCCCCAGGTGGGTGAGGGAAGACGTCTGATCGTATACGATACCAGTCCTGACAGGGAGAACCGCGGCAAGTTCGAAGCCCTGATAAATCCCGTGATCGTGGAATGCGAGGGCGAAATCGTATCCGAGGAAGGGTGTCTGAGCGTTGTCGATTATCAGGCGGATGTGAAACGATACGCGAGCGTGTGCGTGGAAGCGCTCGACCGGCGCGGCAACTCCATACAGCGGGAATGCAAGGAGCTGCTGGCCGTGGTTATGCAGCACGAGATCGACCACCTCGACGGCGTCCTTTTTATCGATCGGATCAGCAAACTCAAACGGGGCCTGTATGTCAAACGCCGTATGAAGCAGCTCAAAAACCAATCCGATGATTAAACGACCTCTTTCCATTGTCTTCATGGGCACTCCCGAGTTCGCGGTTCCCAGCCTTCAAGCTCTCGCCCGCGCCGACGACAATATAATCCTGGTGGTGACCCAGCCCGACCGTCCCAAGGGAAGAGGCCGCAAATTGGCCGCCCCGCCGGTAAAGACCGAGGCGCTGGAGCTGGGTCTGCCGGTGGAACAACCGAAATCCATCAAAGAGGAGGCGGTTGTTGAGGCTCTCGCCGCGCGAAAGCCCGACCTTTTCGTGGTGGTCGCCTACGGGGGAATCTTGTCCAAACGACTGCTGGAGGTTCCGCCGCTGGGAACGATCAACGTTCATCCGTCACCGCTGCCCCAGTTTCGCGGCGCGGCGCCCATTCAGCGGGCGATTCTGAACGGGCTTGAGGTCACCGGCGTCACCACCATGCTCATGAACGAGAAACTGGATTCCGGCGACATCCTGCTGCAGGAAACCGTTCCCATTCTTCCCGAGGATACAGGCGGGAGCCTGCACGACAAGCTGGCCGTCATCGGCGCGGACTTGCTGGCTAAAACCGTGGCGGGCGTGAAGGACGGTTCCATAACGCCGCGGCCGCAGGACGAGAGCCGCGCTACCTACGCCGCCATGCTCAAAAAAGAGGAAGGGCTCGTGGATTGGACCCGGAACGCGCAAGCCGTGTGCGACCAGGTCCGGGCCTTCGACCCCTGGCCGGGCGCTTACACCACTCTGAACGGCAAGCGGCTGGCTCTTTTCAACTGCGCGGCGGATCAGACGATCTCTTCCCGAACACCCGGGGAATTCCTGGAGGCGCGTTCCGGCGGTATGGCCGTGGCGGCGGGCAAAGGGGCCGTGATTGTCCGGGAGGTCCAATTGCAGGGCCGCGCCCGCATGGACGCGGTTTCCTTTCTGCGCGGCGCGCAATTGAAACCGGGCGCTGTATTGCCATCCTGATGACTGTTTCCCGGCGCGTCGCCTACGACGTCCTGCGAACGGTCCGCTCTTCGGACCAGCCCTTCCAGGCCCTGCTCGATCAACGTTTCGCCGCAGCCGGCCACATCGATCTCCGCGACCGGAGTCTGGCCACGGAACTGGTAACGGGCGTCCTCCGGCACAGATTGACTCTCGACTGGGTAATTTCCCACTTCAGCAGCGCGCCGCTCTCAAAAATCGAGCCGGACATACTGGACGCGCTTCGGCTGGGCGTCTATCAGCTTGTGTTCCTGGATCGCGTTCCCGACAGCGCCGCGGTGAACGAAACGGTCAATCTGGTCAAGAAACGCCGCGCCCGTTGGGTTACGGGGTTTGTCAACGCCGCGCTCCGGGCGGTCCAGCGAAGCGGACGCGAACTGGAGTACCCCGACCCCCGTCAGGACCCGGTCAAGGCGTTGTCCGTCCGTTTTTCCCATCCCGAATGGCTGGCCCGCCGCTGGCTGGAGCGGTACGGCGCGGAAAAGACCGAACGGCTCATGAACTTCAATAATCAGCCCCCGCCGCGCGCCATACGCGTCAACGGTTCCCTGACCGGCCGGGACGAACTCCTGCGGATACTGCAAAAAGAGGGGGCGGACGAGGTTCGGCCCATGGATTTTTCCCCCGACGGGATTCTGGTATCTGGGATGAAGGGTTCGCTGTACGAACTGGATTCGTTCAAACAAGGGTTATGGATCGCGCAGGACGAGGCGGCGCAGCTGATATCGTATCTTCTTCCGGCGCCCCGGGGGGGCCGCGCGCTGGATCTGTGCGCGGGACGCGGAGGAAAGGCGGGGCATCTGGCGCAGGTACGGCCGGATCTCGAACAGGTGGTGGCTCTGGAAATCAGCGAACCGCGTGTTCGGGAATTGCAGCGCATGATCGCCGCCACGGCGCTGGCAAAGGTTCAGGCCGTGCGCGCCGACGCGCTGCAATTCGCGGCAAACTGGAAGGGAGAGGGATTTGACGCGGTCATGGTCGACGCGCCCTGCACGGGAACGGGAACCATACGGCGGCGTCCGGACATTAAGTGGAAGGATTTTCCCAAGGCCCTGCCCGCGCTGACCCGGACCCAGCGGAGCCTGCTGCGGGCCGCGGCCGATCTGACGAGAGAAGACGGGTATCTCCTTTATGTCACGTGCAGTCTGGAGCCGGAGGAGAATGAACACAACGTTCGGTGGTTTCTGGAGGAACGGAGAGACTTCGCGTCCCAGGATTTGCGGTCCACGGCGCCCGCTTTTGCAAGGCCGTTGATCGACGCGGACGGCATTTTCAGGGTGTGGCCGCCCGATGACCGCATGGACGGTTTTTTTGCGGCGCTTTTTAAAAAGCGCGCCAAGGGCCGCGCCGTGAAGACAGCTTTTCAGCGCGAAAAAACAAGGGTATGATATTGCGGTTCAGGGTAAAATCGTTTAAAAGCATGAGATAAACGGGCCAGACGCCACATGGATCCCGACTCTCCGCTTTTTCATGAATCGTACAAAGGAAAATCGTGGCAAGACAAGTCCGGGAGCGCACGGGTTCCGGCCGGGAAAGGGCTGGTTCCCCGCGCGGGCTTATCCCACGCGGACAAGCGCTTCGGGCTCGATGATGAATACGTTACGCAAGCGTACCTATGGATACAGGTAACAAACAGTACGATGTGATTGTCGTCGGCGCCGGTCACGCGGGATGCGAGGCGGCTCTGGCGGCCACGCGCCTCGGCGCGTCAACGCTTTTGCTGACCATCAATGTCGATCATATAGCCGTCATGAGCTGCAACCCGGCGGTTGGCGGCCTGGCCAAGGGCCATCTGGTTAAGGAGATCGACGCGCTGGGCGGTGAAATGGGCAAGGTTATCGACCTGGCCGGCATCCAGTTCAGGCGGCTCAACACCCGCAAGGGGCCGGCGGTCCAGTCGAGCCGGGCTCAGGCGGACCGGGAGCTGTACCGCATAACCATGAAAAAGGTTTTGGAAGCGGCCGACGGTCTGGACATAAAGCAGGGCGTGGCCGACCGGCTGGTGGTCGAAAACGGCAAGGTCACGGGAGTGGTTACCAGTATCGGACAGGCCTTCGGCGCCCGGAACGTGGTCATAACCACGGGCACCTTTCTGAACGGTCTGGTCCATATCGGGATGACCAGCTTTCCCGCCGGAAGAATGGGCGATCCGCCCAGCGTTTCCCTTTCGCGCAATCTGGCGGAATTGGGATTTCGCGTGGGCAGGCTGAAAACAGGCACTACGCCCCGGCTGAATGGCCGGACCATCGATTTTTCCGGTCTGGAGGCGCAGCATGGCGATGATCCGCCCCGGCCCTTTTCGTTTTCCACCGAACGGATCACGCAGGAACAGGTTCCGTGCCACGTCACCTACACCAATGAGGAAACGCACCGCATCATCATGAGCGGGCTGGACCGTTCCCCCTTGTACGGCGGGGTTATCCAGGGCGTGGGCGCGCGCTACTGCCCGTCCATCGAGGACAAGGTGGTCCGGTTCCGGGAACGGCCGCGCCATCAGATTTTTCTGGAACCCGAAAGCCTTTCCTCCGCCGAGATCTACCCCAACGGTATCGCCACCAGTCTGCCCATCGACATTCAAATCGGCATGGTTCGAACCATTCCCGGCCTGGAGCGGGCCGAAATCGTAAGGCCGGGATACGCCATCGAATACGATTACGTGGACCCCACCCATCTCCACCCCACCCTGGAAACCAAGGAACTAGGCGGCTTGTTCCTGGCCGGTCAGATCAACGGCACTTCCGGCTACGAGGAAGCGGCGGGACAGGGGTTGATGGCCGGTATCAACGCCGCGCTGCGGGCCCGCGGGGACGAACCGTTCACCCTGAACCGTTCGCAGGCCTACCTGGGGGTGATGATCGACGACCTGATCACCAAAGGCACTCAGGAGCCATACCGCATGTTCACCTCCCGCGCCGAATACCGGCTGCTGCTGCGGGAAGACAACGCCGACCTGCGGCTCCGTGACGCAGGCCGCGCCATCGGTCTGGTAAACGATGAAGATTACACGCGCTACGCCGCCAAAAGGAAACGTATTGAGGAAACCCTGGAGCGGCTGCGCGGACTGAGGATCAAACCGACTCCGTCGGTCAACGACCAGCTGATAAGCATGGGAAGCTCCGCGCTCAACAATCCGGCCACCCTGGAAGAGACGCTTCGCAGACCGGAAGTACGGTTGCATATGCTGTCCGTGTTCGATCCCTATTTCGGCGCGGTGGAAGCGGACGTGGCGGAGCAAGTGGAGATTCAGACCAAGTACGAGGGGTACGTAAAACGGCAGGAGGAGCAGGCCCAACGTTTCAAAAAGACGGAATCGGAATCGATTCCCGTAAGCTTGGATTACGGGGCCATTCCGGGCCTGTCCAATGAACTGAAAGAGAAGCTCAAAAGAGTAACGCCGCAATCCTTGGGGCAGGCTTCCCGTATCCAGGGAATGACACCGGCCGCCCTTTCGATCCTTCAGATTTATTCCAAACGGCGCCAAATGCAGGCGAATCGAGGATAGCCGCCATGGCTTTTGAACATCTGTTTTCACCACTGGATTTAGGACCTTTCACCATTCGCAACAGAATCGTCATGCCCGCCCTGGGCACCAACTTCGCCACGCACAACGGTGAGGTCACTCCGCGCTTGGTCGACCACTACGGCGCGCGGGCCAAGGGGGGCGCGGGTCTGATCATCGTCGAGGGATCGGCGGTGCATTACAGCGGTCGCGGATTTCCGTTCATCCTGAGTATCGACCGCGACGACCTCATCCCCGGCCTCACACAGGTTGCGGAGGCCATTCATCTGGGAGGGGCCCACGCGCTGATACAGCTCCATCACGGCGGACGAAATACCAGCGCGCGAGTCTCCGGGGTGCAGCCAATCGCTCCGTCAGCGGCGCGCAGTCCGGTGGGCGAGGAAACGCCTCGCGCCATGACCGTGGCGGAAATCCAGGACATGGTGGAGCATTTCGCGGCGGCGGCGGTCCGCGCTCAGAAAGCCGGATTCGATGGGGTGGAAATTCACGGCGCGCACGAGTACCTGGTGAGCCAGTTTATGTCGCCCTACGCCAACTTCCGCCACGACCGTTACGGCGGCAGCGCCAAGAAACGGGTTCGTTTCGCCCTGGAAATCGTGAGACGTATCCGGGAGGAGCTGGGGGCGGGTTTTCTCATCTCCTTCCGCATCAGCGGCAACGAATATGTGCCGAAAGGGATGAACGTAAAAGACTCCATTTTCGCCACCAAGGAACTGGTCAACGCGGGCGCCGATATGATCGGCGTATCCGGCGGCGTGTATGAAACTCCGCACCTCATCATCAGCCCCATGCCCCTGGGCCCCGGCGTGCACATCCCGTCGGCGGAAATAATAAAACGGGAAACGTCCGCCATCATCATTGGCGTGGGAAGGATCAACACGCCCGATTTCGCCGAAAAATGCCTGGCCGAGGGCAAGGTCGATCTGGTGGCCATGGGCCGCGCGTTCGTGGCCGATCCCGAATGGCCGATCAAGGCCAGGGAAGGCCGCCTCAACGAGATCCGCCGATGCATCGGGTGCAACCAGGGCTGCGTCGATTATCTCATGGCCGGACGCCCCATCACCTGCTTGTACAACGCCGGCGTGGGCAAAGACAGGGAATACCAGATTACGCCCACCGCCAATCCCAAGAAGGTTGTGGTGGTCGGCGGCGGTCCGGGGGGCATGGAGGCGGCTCGCTTGCTCGCGCACATGGGCCATGACGTGTGGCTCTTCGAAGAGGGGAAACGGCTGGGCGGCCAATTGCTGTTCGCGTGCGCGCTTCCCACCAAGGAAGAGTTCTACCATGTGATCACCTATTATGAGAACGAATTGCGGCGGCTCGGCGCGCATGTGACGCTGGGAGAGAAAATCGGGCGCGACGAGATTATCCGCCAGAAGCCCGACGCGGTCATCGTCGCCACCGGGAGCGTTACCCAGTCTCCCGACATTCCGGGCCTGGACAACCCCAACGTGCTTACCATCCGGCAGATACTGATGCACGGCGCGCCCGTGGGACCCAATGTGGTGGTCCTGGGCGGCGGGAACACGGGCTGCGAGGTGGCCGACTATCTATCGCAGCGGGGGCACAAGGTTTCCATTATGGAGATGGGCAACAAGATGGCCGCGGATATCGGACCGGGCAGGAGATATCTGCTGACGCGCCGATTGCGCGATAACGGGGTGCGCAACTTTCTGCAGTGCAGGATCAAGGCGATCTATTCCGACCGCGCGGTCTATATACGGCAAACCGCGGACGGTCATCGCAGCTTGCGGGAACTGACCGATGTGGACACCTTTGTAAACGCGCTGGGGATGCGTTCGCGGGATGAACTGAGCGGGGCGCTGAGCGCGGAAGTGGATAAGGTATTTGTCATTGGAGACGCCCTCCATCCGGGCAAGGTCCTTGACGCGGTGGCCGAGGGCGCGGCCGTGGCGTTCATGGTCGAAAACGGCGAGGAGCCGGTTCACTGAGGCCGCGGCCGACCTCGCCTGTTTCGTGAGCCCCGGTTATCGGGCGTTGGGGCTGTTCTTGACAGTCCGGAAGTTTTTGAGGTCGAAGAGCTTTTTATTCTGATTGACCACGATGTGGTAAAATTTGTTCTGGGGCACGTAGATATAGGGAACGTCCTCTTTGCGCCGGTACACAAAGTGAGACAGAATCATGCGGTTCACGGCCTGATGCCCCACTATCATGATATTGTCGAAGTAGTCGCTTAAATAGAGCGTCTTCTTGATACCCCGTTTGATGCGATTCTCCATGGTCAAGTAACCTTCGCCTTCGGGGTAGCAGTAGTTGTATTTATCGGCCTTCCTCGCTTTGTCCACCTGCGGCATCGCTTCCCGTATTTCCTGATAGGTCATCTCTTCACAGACGCCCGCGTCGATTTCATTGAATTCCGGCAAGCTTATCAAAACCTTATGCTCCTGAAGCTCGGATATGATGCGCGCGGTTTCGATGGTCCGCTGTTTGGCGCTGGTAAAAATGATGGGAACCGACTTTTTCTGGAAATATCGCGCCAAGTCCTGAGCTTGTTCCCGACCCTTTTGAGTGAGCGGGGGGTCACCTCCGATACGGTCTTCCAGGTTATAGGTGGTTTCCGGATGCCTGATCAGATAAAGATTCTGAATGGTCTCGGTCACCAGGAAGTCCCTGATCCGGGAGTAGTGGGGAACGGGATCGCTTAATTCCTCGCTCAGGATGCGCCGATGGAACGAATCGAACTTGATGAAGTTCCGTTCCTGCTTCAAGGGCTGGTAAATTTGTTCGTAATATTCTATGCGTTTGCAGAAGCTGGCCACCGCCTCTTCATGGGTCGATTCGGCAAACTCGGGATGGCACACTTTCCGGTCGATGTTGTCGGAAAGAATTTCCTCATCGTTGTTTATGCACTCCACAAACAGGATGTTTCGGTCTCCCAACACCTCTTCCAGCGTTTTCCGGCGTTTTCTGCTCACGTTGGTGGCGTCCAGGATCGCCACCTGTCCTCCGCGTTCCAGAAAACGTTTCGCCTGCCGCATGTTGAGAAGCGCGTATTTTTCCCGCAGCGCCACCCCGTCGGAGTTTCGGGGGTCGAAGAAATCCGCGTAACTCGTATTATCCTTGCTCAACTTGCGCCGCAGATCGCCGTTGTTGAATATTCTCGTTTTTATGCGGTCTTTCCTGAGGTTGTCCAACAGCTTACGCGCCATGGTGGATTTGCCGCGGGCCGGCAGTCCCACCATGATGATATATACTTTGTTGTTTCTGCCTGAATTCGACATGTGGTTCTCGGACGCCTTATTCATTCAAATAAGCGCGGGTTTTTTTAGAGGGACGATTATAAGAGGTAATGGTACATATGGTTAATAAACACGGCGGTATATACGGCGGTCAGGAAAATGATGAGGAAGCGCGTAACAGGGTGATAACGGTAAAGCACAAACACGATCACGCATAACGAAGAAATAATGTATTTTAAGATAAAGAAGGTGTTGTGGCTGACTTGCAAGAGACCGTCCATTAACGGGTTGAGCTCGACCGCTCCCCTTGTGACATGATACACGGTCAAGAAACCGTCCGCGATAACCAGCGTCAGCATCAGCAGACATACAATGAAAAGCCGGCTGCTGTACTGATCGACATATGGTTGTCTTCTTTTGTCCTCGATTCGACGGACAACTTTTCTTCTGCCTTTGTAAGCGCTGAAACTAAAGGGATTGGTGGGCTTTTTACGACGATCGATTCCTGACCGTGATTTGAACGGCTCATCGTCTTTGCTGTGGTCCCGCACATCCATTTCGGCGTCTTCCTCGGTCGTATCCCGCTTCAATTTCGGTAAGTTATCGTTCGCGTCCAGCCGCTTATTTTTTGCTTGCTTCATCTTCTTTCACCAGGCGAAAACCGGTGGTGTGGTATCTGCTCTGGGGATGCGCTATATTCCGGTTCGCGGATCGGAGATACCAGGGGTACTTAAAGAAACTGCCCCCTCTCCTGACTCTTTTATGTCCATTTGAAGGCCCTGTGGGATCGGTTACGGGACCGCTTTCATATTTGCCATACCAGTCCTGACACCACTCCCAGACATTGCCATGCATGTCGTACAGCCCCCAGGCGTTCGGTGGAAAACTTTTTATCGGGGCCGGCGAATCCGTACGCCAATTATGTTTTTCGGCGTAGTCGACGCAGCTCTGAAGACCCTTGAACGTATTATTGCCGAACATGGCCTCGGTGCAATCCAGGTTCTTGCCAAACCAGTACGGGGTGGTTGTTCCCGCCCGGCACGCGTATTCCCATTCAGCCTCGGTGGGAAGACGGTATCTTCCCATCTTCATTTTATTAAGTTTATTTATGAAGTTTTGGCAATCGACCCATGAAACACGCTCGACCGGGCACGTATCCCCGCACCAATCGGAGGCTGAAGGGTCACTGCCCATGACGGCCTTCCACTGCCCTTGGGTAACCTCAGTGGTTTGCATATAAAAAGGTTTGGATATGGTTACCTTGTGAAGCGATTCGTCATCGTCACGGTATTTTTCATCCGGCGGGCTTCCCATTTCAAAAGTGCCTGCGGGAATCTCCACAAACTCCATTCCCAGCTTGTTTTCGAAACGAGGCAGTTCCTTAGCGTCCTGTCCCGCAAAGGCAAGGGTGAAGCAAACGACAATCGAAAAGGTCAGCGTCACACAAAGCCATTTCATGCTTGAGCGCTCCTCGTCCAATACGCATCCCTTGGGGATGTTCTCGGTGGTTATCCTGCGCCGGGACGGTCTTCGTGTTATCTTTCGCTCGCGCAAAAGAAACCACGCGCAACTTCCCGCTATCTAGCTTAAATCACACAGCTATTTTTCTATCTTCATTTATAGCATAACGCGGGACAATCCACAATGGCGGCTTGCGCCCCTTCTCAAAAGATCGTAGAGAATGGGGTTTTTCTTAAGCTATTTTTGGATTTGCGAAGCGTTCTTGAAAAATTAGAGGGAAATTTATCAGGTTATGCGCATGGGGGAGCGCCATCCCCTTGGATGGCGCCGGTTGAACTTTTCTTTTTCTCAACCTGATGAAATCTGCCCGATGGGCAAAAATTTCATACCCGCGGCTCCGCGTACCCGGCTGACAAGCCGCGCCGGGCGCGGTTCGAGAGACTTGTCGTATGGCACGCAATCTGCATCATAACGCGCAGAGTATATTTACGCCGGAGGACGCCACGTGCTGCAAAAGCTTATCATATTCGTTGGGCTGATATTCTTCATTCTTCTTTCGGGAAGCGCTATCGAAGGAACCTCAATAGCTACAAACATGAAAAGCGCGCTCCTTGTGCTGGGCGGATCTCTCATGAGCGCATTTCTGGCGTTCCCCATAGTCGCGTTTCGCAACCTGTTCAGAAGTCTTCTGGTGGTTTTCCGGGATGAAGAGAACGACAACGGAGAACTGGTAAAAGAACTGGAAAGACTGGCGCTTTTGTGGAGGCAGCGGGGGATCAGAGCCCTTGACGAGGCCGGTTCCAAGGTGGGCAATATATTCCTGCGAAAGGGAATCGAACTGGTCGCCGACGGTTATGACCGCTTTGATATCCGCAACATCATGGAACGGGATTACGAACTCTATTTCTCCCAGAAGGAATCCCAGATCAGTATCCTGAACACACTCGCCAAACTGGCGCCGGTGTTCGGATTCGTGGGCACCATAATCGGGCTTATCAATGTGTTGAGTGAAATGGGCGACCCGGAGCATATCGGGAAAGGCATGGCTCTGGCGCTGCTCACCACTTTTTACGGTCTGCTTTTCGCCAACTTTCTTTTTCTGCCCTTGGCTAAAAAGCTTTCGGAGCATGTCAAGGCGGAGGCCACGGCGCTCAACGTGATTCTCGAAGGAATCATGGATATCGCTGACCTGAAAAATTCAAAGTCCATATCTCACCGCCTGAACTCCTATCTGGATGTGGCGAACATAAGTCAGATAAACAGCGAGCCGCAGGTTCCCCCCATCAGGGAGCATCCGGTATTGTCTCCGCAATTTCAGGAGTTACTGTCGCGAGTGAGGAAATAGCATGGCGCGCGGCGATACTGACGATTTGAAAAAGCGCCTCGACGTTTCGGAGCGAAAGCGGGCGTTTCTCCAGAGGCTGGCCAACCGGCGCGGAGTCGAGGAAGACGTCACGCTCTGGACCCTGGCCGATCTCATGACGCTGCTGCTGATCTTTTTCATCCTTTTCTATTCGAACAATATGCACAAGGTGATCAAGGGCATGGGAGAGGGCGGGGGCGTATCCCAGACGCCTATCGCCCAGCCTTCACCGGTTCAGGACACGCCCATGACCTCCAACGTCGTCGACTACGGCGACGATGAACTGGACCCGGCGGTGGTCAAGGCCCGGGAAGAAGAGCGGGACGAATCGCTGGAACAGCTGCGGCAAAAGGTTTTGGAAACCGTGCCCGAAGAGAACAAGAACGATTTCTCCATGCGCTGGGACGACAAAAAACTTATCATGGTGCTGGGGGAACGCGTCACCTTCGACGTGGGAGAAGCGGAGCTTCTGCCCGATTTTCAGCCCGTCCTGGAACGCATCAGCGGATTTATCGCTTCCCAGAAAGGGTATCGGGTGGTGGTTTCGGGTCATACGGACAACGTGCCCATAAGCACCTATCGCTTTCCTTCCAATTGGGAACTGTCGGCGGCGCGGGCGGTTAATGTGGCCAAATTTCTCGTCGATCACGGCATGAATCCTTTTCATGTTTCCATAGAAGGGTATTCCATGTACCGGCCCATTCAGGAAAACGACACTCCATACAACAGACGCATGAACAGAAGGGTCGAAATAGCGTTGGTCAAGGACCAGGGAAACGGGTAGATCATGGATAAGAAGCGGGCGTTCATTACGGCCCTCGTGTGTTTGTTTACGGTGACAATCGCGGCTTGCCAGGGTTCCTACTTCGGAGGCCCGGCGCCGGGCGCCGAGGTCCCGCCCATATACGGTACCCTGAGCGGAAACACAGGGACCGAAAATACCGTAACCCTCTATGCCACGGGGAAGGGGATTCCGCCGAATTACGCCAACACCGACGGACAGGCTAAAATCATGGCCGAACGGGCGGCCATAGCCGACGCCTACCGGCTCCTCGCGGAGAAAATACGCGGAACGTTTCTGTCGAGCAGACAACAAGTTGACAACATGGCCGTAGATTATGACAGGATTAAGATGAGTACGACCGCGTGGTTGAGGGGGGCTGAAATCGTAAGCGTCAAACGTACGACGGCGGATGTGGTCGAGGCGGTGGTGAAAGTGACCATTCCAGCCGACGCGCCGCAAAAAACCGCTGAAGTGAATCTTTCAAACGTGCGCTGAGGGCGCCTATCCCAATTTGCTGACCGCTTTCGAACGCAACAGGCCGCGCTCGAGACGGAAAATATACTTGGTCAGCTCATCTCTGCTGCTTTCGGAGATGGCTATGAAGTGCACGGCGATTTCCGATTTGTCAGTATCCTCTAGCGGTAAAACGCGCACCACTTTGGCCAGCGCCGGGATTACCACAAAGGGCCAGCCGGGTAATAAAATCCTTAGCTCTATTATGTCATCCGCCTGGAATTTCTCCTCGGCGAAGAACGCGGCCCCGCTTCCACTGATATTAATACGTTCCGGCTGCTTAAAAAGAAGCGACTCTTCCGGCCCGCCGGAAAGCAGTTTGGTCACATGATCGAGTTTCATATCGATGGTGTGGAGGTATTTCAGAAGATAGGAAAACATCTCCTTGAACGCGGTATCGTATTCAACGTCACCGGTGTTGGGATAAAGTTCCTGGGGCAGGGAAGGAGTGGCGGAGAGGCCGACTTCACAGATAGTGCCCGACAGGTACTTTTTTTCCAGCAGCTCCAGATCCTCGCTCTCAACCTTGCGGTATTGGAACGGCAGCAGATCGTCCAGGCGGTGGTATTCCCTTCTTTTCACATCATTCATCTGATTATTTCTCCCAACGCTATTTGCCTCGGAGTTCTTTTCAGCAAGTATTGTGCCATCGTAACCCGTAGATTTGCTTCCTCGTTCCCCGCGGAAATCCACGCGTTGGCGGGGTGTCTATTTTGGGAAAAGACAGGCGTGTTAAGGCAAAAACAGAGAAAGATTCAGAGAATCATGTCGATTTATTAAAATTAAAGTAAAGGTTTTATCCATTTTAACGATTCTAATAGGTGAGTGCGGAGAAAATGGTTGAAGCGCCTCGTTCCGCAGCGCGTGTCTTTTTCTTGTGACCGCCTTGCAGCGCTTTGTTTCGTGCGCGAATCGACCCTGTGGGGCAAAATGCGTCCGGTTTAGCGGTTTTATGCTACAGGCGCACGTGCGGGGAATCACTTTTGGACGCGACAGGGATCGACGATGATCGTACGCCTGAGTCGGGTCTGTGGAGTTTGACGCCGCCCTTTGAGCGTGTCGGCGAGCCGGAATGATTCGAAAGCGCTGAGCCACATCGTAGAAAATCATATTCGTCTTATTTCCGGTAGTCTCGCGGCTTGGAAGTGACGATCGCCGTGGGACTTCCTGTTTTCCGGGGCTGGACCCGGAAGTGTGACGGTTTGTGAAACAGGATGAACCGCGTTGATAGGCCGAAAGGGGAGGTTTTCTTGAAAATCATTGTAGGCATGGCCGACATGAAGATAACCAATGATTTAAACGCCACAGTGATCACCTATTCCTTGGGATCGTGCATTGGCATTTCGATATATGACCCCATAGCGAAAGTCGGCGGAATGTTGCACTATATGCTTCCGGAAGCGAAACTCGATCTGGAAAAAGCAAAGCAGCGCCCGTACATGTTTGCGGATTCAGGTATTCCGCTCCTGTTCAAAAAGAGTTATGAGTTGGGCGCCAAAAAGCAACGTCTCCAGGTAAAAGTGGCTGGAGGCTCACAGATACTCGACGACAACGGCTACTTCAATATTGGAAAAAGAAACTACGCCGCGCTTCGAAAACTTTTTTGGCGTAATGGCGTTATGATCGAATCGGAAGACGTCGGTGGCGCGGTAAACCGCACCATGTCCCTGGATATGCGGGATGGTACCGTAATGTTAAAAATTTCGGGGAAAATGGAGAAGATGATATGAATAAAGTTGATGAGATTTTCTCCTCGATCAGAAATCTGCCGCCATTTCCACAAGTCGCCCAGCGGGCCATGAGAGCCTTGGACGACCCTGAATGCACCGCCAAGGATCTGGTTGATATCATCGAGTACGATCAAGCGATCACGGCGAACATACTCCGGATTTGCAACTCGGCGTATTTCGGCCTTTCGGTCAAAATCGGTTCCCTGCATCAGGCCATATCCTACATAGGCCAGAAAAACCTCATGACGATTATCCTGGCCACCAGCGTGCTGCGTTATTATAGTGGGCACACACGGGGATATGATCTTGAGAAAGGCGAACTGTGGAGCCATTCGGTGGCGTGCGCGCTCCTTTCGAACATACTGGCCAAAAAAGCCGGTAAGGAGAACCCTCAAACTCTTTTCACCGGCGGGTTGCTCCATGATATCGGCAAACTGGTCATGAGCGCGTACGTAGAGGCTGAATTCAAGAAGATCAGTGAATTAGTGCAAAATTCGAGATATTCGTTTCTTGAAGCCGAAGAAGAAGTGCTGGGCACCAATCATGCGGAAGTGGGGAGCAGAATCGTTGAGCTCTGGAACTTTCCTCCCGAGATATGCAATTGCATAAGATACCACCACAAACCACGGGAGGCTAAGCCCGATGACCATCTCACGCCGATTATCTACCTTGCGGACATGTGCTGCCTGTTTATGGGGATCGGAGTGGGAGAGGATGGACTTGGATACAGGTGCTACCCCGAGGTGCTTGTGCAATACGGATTGAAACAGAAAGATTTCGATAACGCTTTGAAAGAGCTTGATTCGGAAATGGCAAAGGCGGAAGAGATCATACGCATGGCGTAGGAAAGGAGGTATCAGTGTGGCTTTTAACCTCTTGATAGTGGATGATTCCTCATCCATGAGGTCCATGATCAGAAAAACAGTGGAGATGTCAGGATTCGACGTAGGAGAGTATTTTGAAAGCGCCAATGGCGCGGAGGCGCTTGAATCCCTGCGAAGCAACTGGATAGACGTCGTTCTGAGTGACCTTCACATGCCCATTATGGATGGGTTGTCATTTTTAAAGGAGGTTCAGTCCGATGAACTCCTCAAAACCATCCCCGTGGTCGTCATTACGACCGAGGGACGGGAGCAGAAGGTTGAAGAAGCGCTCAACCTGGGCGCAAGGGCCTATATACGCAAGCCTTTTACTCCCGAACAGGTGCGGAACACCCTAACACAAGTTATTGGAGCGGAAAATGTTGCAAGCGATCAGGGAGAGTTTGACGGATGTGATTTTTAATGTACTTGAGACCATGTTTTTCGCTGTCCCCGAGAAACTCGGCGAAATCGGGTCTGATGAGGCATGGGAGGTCGAAGCCGTAATAAGTCTTGACGGCGTCCGAAAAACCGATATTCGATTATTGACGACCAAGGATCTGGCGCTGAGTCTTGCGGCCAATTTCCTCGGCAAGGAGATGGAAGAAGTCAGTGACACTGAATTGCTGGATCTGGCCAAAGAAATCGCGAATATGATTGGGGGGAATCTGGTGACCAAACTGGGAGACGAGGAGATATCGCTCGGTCTTCCCGATAGCCGCTATATTCAGGGCGTCGGCGCGATCGACGCTGACTCCGGACAGATTATTTCATTTCATATTGAAGACGAGCCGGTGATGGTTACGTGGACTCAAGCCGGTTAAAGACCATGCGCCGCATGAGGACTGCCCGAACCGGGATTTGAGAAGCCTGACCCGAGGAATCGGGGAAGCGGTCGCGCACTGAACCGATGTGCCATATGTGGATCGGGCGCCGCAATCGTTCTACGGATCTCTGTTCTCTTCAGGCGATACTTTGATCCCCTCTTACCTTTATTCTTCATCACATCGGTACACACACCGGCCGCGACCGTAAGCGCGCTTGAACAGGAGCGCCTTCCTTCCGCTCCCGCGCCTACCCGAAAAACAACGCGACGCCCGCTCAATCAAGCCGGCGCAAGCCTTCCTGATAACGTTTGGCAAGCTCCCGGTACATGGCCGCGCCCGCCCGTATCCTTTCCTTCATGGCGTCCGAGACTTCCCTGACCACGCGGCCGGGAATTCCGGCTATGAGCTTTCCGGGCCCGAAAACCGAACCCTCTTTCAACACGCACAGGGATGCGATCACGCACGACGCTCCAACCTTCGATCCGTGCAGAATCACCGCGTTCATGCCCACCATGACGTCCCGTTCCAATTCCGGGTGATGCAGCGTCGCGCCGTGGGCGATGATACAGCCGGGACCGATAAACGCCCGCGTCCGTTCATTGACATGGATCACGGCATTATCCTGAACGCTTGCGCCCTCGCTGACCATAATATCGCCGAAATCGCCTCTCAATATCGCGCCGGGGCCTATGAAACACTCCGGTCCTATTTGTACGGACCCGATGATGACGGCTTCGGGATGAACAAAGGCGGTAGGGTCTATCCGAGGTTCCTTATCTTCAAAGGCGTAAACCGGCATGAAGGCGCTCCCGCGCGGTTCGATCGGTGGTTCGTCGGCCGCGTTATTTGATTACCTTGTCGGCGGATTCCAGAACATTGGCGGGAATTTTGAGGCCGAGACGATTGGCGTTCTTCAGATTGATCGTTGTTTTGACCTCAGTGAACTCTTCCAGGGGAATATCCTTGGGTTCCGTTCCCATAAGCGCTTTGATGGCCATGACCCCTGTCGCCTTGCCCCAGTCCAGCATATCGAAGCCGGTGGTAAGAACGGCCACGCTATCGGCGAGGCTGTTGATATCACTGACGATCGGAATCCGGCTCTCCAGGAGGGTTTCCGCTACTTCAGGCAGCGCCCTGGCCACGGTGTTGTCCGATAACAGCACGATCACGTTGGGGTTGAGAGCCAGAAGTTCGGACACTTTTTGCGTGATGGTTTCGGCGTTTCTGATGCGGGTTTCCACAATTTCAAAATTCAGTTTTTTGCACGCTTTTCTCAGCGCCAGCATTTCGTAGCGGGAGTTTATTTCCGAGGGATTCCAGATTACTCCGACACTCCTCGCTTCGGGTAATATTTTACGTATCTGCAGACAAAGCTGCTCCATGGGAACTTCCGAGTATACGCCGCTGATGTCGCGCCAGTATCCGTCCTCGCCCCTGTTCAGTCCCAATATCTTGGGGTTGATGGCCGCGCCGAATATGATGGGTTTGGACATCACCTGCCGTATGGCCTCTTCCAGGCAGGGGGTGGAAAGCGTGATAAGCAAATCGAAATCCTGCGTGTCGAATTTATCCAGGAGAGGTTTGATGGCCAGTCGCTCGCCGCCCGCGTCCGCCCAATCGATATGGATGGTCACCTGCTTAGCCAACTCGCTTTCCTGGGCGGCCTGAATGACGCCCTTGAGCGCCTGATCGAGTTCGGCGCTTTGATTGAATAGCGCCACTCCTATCCGGATGACGCCGTTTTTGCCGTATCTGTCGCCCGTGGAACAGCCCAGGAGAAACACAACAGACAGCGTGAGAACAAACAATGCCTTCGTGAGCAGCAATAACGTATGTTTCATAACATCCTCTTCGCGCAACACTATGAAAAGAAATAGATTACCGCAGTAAAATGCGCCAGATACACACCATCTTCGGTGGTCAAATCGACCTCCAGGCCGCCTGTCCGCTTTCCTTCGTGCGTCACACGGGCCTCAGCCAGCACAGTCGATCCGACGGAGGGATTATTAAAAAAACTCATGTTGGATTGTATCATAACCGCCTTGCGCCCCAGAGTGTTTCCGCACACCGATCCGGCGTGATCCGCCACCGCGAAAAGCGCCGCGCCATGAGTATATCCGTATTTATTCAGATGTTTTTCGGATGAGACTCTCAATGAAGCGAGAGCGTGACCGCGTTCCACTTTTTCGGTCCTGAGATCGAGCAGCCGCGCGAAGCTGCATTCGTCGGCCGCCCGGGCTACCGACTGCGGGGCGCCGTGATCGAAAGAATCTCCGGAGGCGGACATGGAGTCAGTCCCTTTCTCAAGAAGTTCAATGCGCGCTCGCCCGGAAAAACGTTCCGCCGCGGCCACAGGCTCCTTGCATTTTGACGGTAATGATATTACCTTACATACCACAACACGACAAAGGGAGGAATTTTAAATGGACCTTAAGGCGAAAGTTGACGCCGCGCTTGATAAAATCCGTCCATCGCTTCGCGCTGATGGCGGTGACGTTCAATTGGTGGAAGTAGTCAATAACATAGCCAAAGTCAAGCTGACCGGCGCGTGCGGAGGATGCCCCATGTCTCAAATGACCCTGAAAATGGGCGTTGAGAAGATCGTGAAACAGGACGTGCCGGAAATCCAAAGCGTCGAATCCGTTTAGACAACGGCCGAGGCTCAATAAACAGAGCGCCGTTTTCGGTATCGCGATTCCTGTCATTATTTGTGATAGGCTTCGCCCCGCGCGATGGTAAGGGCTCTGTAAAGTTGTTCCATAATGATTAATCTCGCCATTTCATGGGTAAAAGTCATTTTGGAAAGCGATATGGCGGTATGGGCGCGCGCAAGAACTTCCGCGCCCAGTCCCAGCGGCCCGCCGATGACGAAAACCTGCGTATTGAGCCCCTCTTCATCCAACTTCCGCAGAAACCGGCTGAACGCCTCGCTGCTGAACTGTTTCCCGGTGGGATCCAGCGCAAAGACCGTATCCTGCGGACCTAATTTTTTGAGTATCCGGTCGGCTTCCCGGGCCTTTATAATTTCCGGGTTGGATTTCGCGTCTATTTTCTCGCCTTTGACTTCCTCTATGTCCACCGGGACATAGTGAGCGACGCGTTTCCGGTAAAACTCAACGCCCTCAGCCAGAAAAGGCTCTTTTGTTTTACCCACCCACAGCAGTTTGATTTTCATGAGACATGGTATAAGTGTATCGAGTCTAAAGCTGTCCGGTTTTCTGCGCTGAATCCTGAGTGTCTTCCTCTGGCGGCGCGTACGGGCCGTCTCCCTTGAGGTAGGGGAACGCGTAATCGAGCAGGCTTTTCAAACCGGCGAAAATGGGCACGGCGAACACCAGTCCCCAATATCCCCAAATATACCCGCAAATCAGGATCGCCAGCACGATCGCGGTGGGGTGCAGCCTGACGGAAACCCCCAGGATTACCGGCGCCAGAATCGTGCCGTCGATGAGTTGCAGCACGGCGTAGGCTATGATGGGTTTCATGGAGGGCCAGGTAAAAAAGCCCCATTGCGCAAAGGCCAGAAAAGCCACGGGCAGCGTGACCACCGCCACCCCCAGGTACGGAACCAGCGTCGAAAGCCCGGTCAGCAAACCCAGCAGGATCGCAAATCTGGTGTCCAGCATCAGAAAGGCCAGGCTGCTGGACACTCCCATGATCAATATTTCCCAGAATTTTCCCTGGATATAGTTCCCGATCTGCCGGTCGATATCCCTGAGCACCTGCACGAGCAGCGATGACCGGTCACGGGGAATAAAGTTGGACAGCCAGGCCAGAATACGCGCCTTATCCTTGAGAAAAAACAACACCAGGAACGGCACCAGGATCAGATAGATAAACAGGCTTATAATACCGGGGATATACCCGAGTAAATGCGTGGCCACTTGGCCCAGCTTGATTTCCATTTCCCGCGCCACACGGGGGATGAGTTGTTCCAGATAGTTTGAATTGAGCCCGGTAATATACTTTTCCTGTATTTCCAGCATAAAAGTTTGCGCGTTATTGGCGATGCGCGGAACTTCAACCACCAGGTTGGTTATCTGGTTGACGACCATCGGTATGAGCCAGAGAAACAGCGCGAAAAAGCCGGCGAGAAATAGGCCGAACACAATGAGAACCGCCACCAGCCGCGGAATGCGCCGCCGCTCCAGGAACACGACCATGCCGTCCATGAGATAGGCGAGCACCATGGCGGCAAAAAAGGGAAAGAGGGTACTGCCCAGCCAAAGCGTCATGATGAGAAATGACAATATGAGCAGGACAAGCAGCACAATCTGGCGATCGATGAGACGCCGCCAGATATTTCCGTTCGTATTGTTCATAATGACGCCTGAAATTGAGGATTCATGTACGACAACTTCCCTGCTATGACTAGTACGGGCTATGTTCGGATCGCCCGCCCGCCCGTTGCGTAGAGTTTTTCGTTCATCGCCCATCGTTGGGGCGGAGTCAAGGCCCGCAATACTTCCAAAAGCTCGGCGTAGCTAAAGGGAAGCGCGCCCGCGGCGGCCGCCGCGCCGAGCAGAATCACGTTCGCCCCGCGCGGAGCGCCCGCCTCCTGAGCCAGAGCGGTGGCGTCGACCGTGGTGGATCGGACGCCGAATTCATCGAGGACGCTTCTGGCTTCAGGTGAGAGAAACGTGAGATCGGCGGCGTTGACGACCATCTTGGATCCGTGCGCGAGACATCCCACATTGCGCACCGCTTCGCCGGATTCCAGCGCGAACAGCAGCTCCGCCCACCCCTCGGCGATCATGGGGGTCGCAAAGGGTCCGGCCTTGAGGTAGCTGACCACCGATCCGCCGCGCTGCGCCATGCCATGAACTTCGCTGATGAATACCTTGTCCGCCCGTTCCTGCGCCGCCTTGGCCAGCGCCCGCGTCGCAAACAGCACACCCTGGCCGCCCACTCCGGCCACTACCGCCCGCCATTTGAGGTCTTTCATAGTCCCGCCTCCAGCTCGGTAATGGCCCCGTGGGGACACACATCCATACACATACCGCAGCCCACGCACCAGGTTGAATCTATGGAAACATATCCCCTGCTGTCGGCCAGCAGCGCCGGGCAACTGAACCAGGTCCGGCACAGCCCGCAGGCCACGCACGCTTCGGCCCGTTCCATCACGATGGTCCCGGTGGGGCAGATTTCAGCGCACATCCGGCATCCCACGCACTTGCCGGCGTCCAGTTCCACCCGTTCGCCGGCCAGACTCAACGCCCCGCCGGGGCAGATGGAAACACAGCGGCCGCACTGCGCGCAGGGCTTTGCTTCGAAATCAAAGGACGGAAGAACCGCTTCCGCCGTTCTTTTAACCGCCACCCGCACCGGGTTGGGCACGGCTTCGCGAAGATTATTGGCCACGCAGGGATGACGGGCGATGACCACCTCCACGGAGCCGTCTTCCTTTCTGGCGTTGCGCCCGGCGCGCCGCAGGGCTTTGGTCAGACGGGGAATGTCGTAAGGATCGACCTCCTCGATATTTTTCACCCCGCATCCCTGTATCAATTCCCGCAGGGCTATGGCTTCTCCCTTATGGCCGTCCGCGGTGCGGCCGCTTTCGGGTGTGGGCTGCATGCCGGTCATGCTGGTGGTTTCGTTGTCCAGCACGACCAGAGCGAACCGGGCGCCGTTATAAACGGCGTTTATGAGGCCCGGCGCGCCGGAATGGTAGAAGGTGCTGTCGCCGATGGTGGCCACCACCGGAATTTCCTTGTGATCGGCCTCAAAGGCCCGGCTGAAGGCGGCGGCGAAGTTTATGGCCGCTCCCATGTCGTGACAGGTGTCCACCGCGCCCTGGTTCAGACCCAGTGTGTAACAGCCGATATCGCCGGGAAAAACGCCGTCCGGGAATGTCTTGCGCAGCGCGAAGAAAACGGCGCGATGCGAACAGCCGGGACAGAGATTGGGACGCCGCAGAGGCGGCTGGTCTGGAACGCTGATTGTTTTCGATCGCTTGCGGGGGATGGAAAGCCCCGCCTCGGTGAGCGCGCGTTCCATAATTCCCATCAAACGGTCCGGCGTCAGTTCGCCCGCCGAGGGAACATGGCCGCTGTGGCGGCCCCATATTTTTTCACGGTCCGGGGCCAGCATTTCCAGCACCGGTTCGGTTTCCTCCAACACCAGCACATGATCGCAGGAGTCCAGAAGTTGTTTCGCCGGCCGCGCCGGGAAAGGATAGGGGACCGCGGTCTGCAAAAAGGGTATGGGCCCCGAGGCCGTGTCGAACCCGAACTCCTCCAGAACGTCACGGGCCAGGGCGGCCGATATGCCCGAAGCCAGGATGCCAAGGGCGGCCCCCGGCTCCGCGGGACGCCGCCAGAGTATAAAGCGCTCGTCCTCTTCCACGGCTTGGGCGATTTGAACCAGCTTTTTGTTAAGCGCCTCGTGCAGGGCCAGTCTCATCTTGGGTATGGCCGCCCAGCGGAACGGGTCCTTTTTGAACTCGGCGGTCCGGTTCAGACGCGCGGGCTCGCGCAGAACGATGTTTTCCCTGGCGTGGCACACCCGCAGCGTGGGCCTGAGGATCACCGGAATCTGGAACCGCTCGGACAAATCAAAGGCCGGTTCGATCAGATCCCGCGCGTGAGCGGGGCTTTCGGGGTCGAACACCGGCAGTTTGGCGAAATGGGCCAGCAGCCGGCTGTCCTGCTCGGTCTGGGAAGAGTGCGGTCCGGGATCGTCGGCGCTGACGATGATAAACCCGCCCACCACGCCGATATAGGCGGAACTCATGACCGGGTCCAGCGCCACGTTCAGGCCCACCTGCTTCATGGCGCAGGCGGAGCGTTTCCCGGTGTAGGAAGCGGCGAGCGCCACCTCCACGGCCACCTTTTCATTGACCGACCATTCGCAATAGGGCGGGAACGGCGCTTCCCGGCCGAACCTGACCACCGCCGGAAGAATCTCCGAACTGGGCGTTCCGGGGTAGGAACTCATAAAGCTCACCCCGGCTTCCACCAGTCCGCGGCCGATGGCTTCGTTGCCTAACAGTATTTCTTCTCGTTTATCCATGTCGCGTGTCACGCGAAAACCCTTTTCCTGTATCTGAAACTTTGAATCGGCGCCCGCGCGCGGGGATTAAAAAAATCGTTCATCTCGTTCCCGGCCGGCAGGCGCCGCGTCGCTACTTGGCCAGCGTGAACTTGCCTTCCTTGACCTGCAGCATGACCATGGAGTCCGTTCCCAGACCGTTATGATCCTCGGGGCTCAGGTTATACACACCGCTGACACCGACGTAACCCTTGGTGTTCTCCAGCGCGTCACGCACCTTTTCCTTATCCGTTCCCACGCTCTTCATGGCGTTGGCCAGCAGCATGATGGCGTCCCAGGCGTAGCCGGAATGCGTGTTGATGGGATATTCCTTGTCGTAATGATATTCATTCACATAGAGGTTCACGAACTCTTCGATCACCTTCTTTTGCGGGTCCGTATCCGGCAGGTCCTTCCAGATCAGCAGCTTGGTGGCGGGCATCAGATCGCCTTCCGCCGCTTCTCCGGCCAATTCGATGTAGCGTGGGCCCGGCAGTCCGTGGCATTGCACGAGGGGCGCTTCAATGCCGAGCGCATGATGATTCTTGGAGACAATGGCGCCGGCGGGTCCGATGGTCCAGCACACGATCGCCTGCGGCTTCATGGCCGCGATCTTGGTGAGCTGGGTGGACATGTCCACATCCTTGGGATTGAACTGCTCCGCCCCGATTATTTCTATGCCGTGCTCGGGCGAGAGTTTCTTGAGCCAGCGCTCGCCGTCCTTGCCGAAACCGTCGCCGGCCGTAAGCAGGGCTATCTTGGTGAGCCCCTGTTTCTTGAGATAATCCAGGACGACCTTGACCGCGACGGAGGAACGCTGCGGGGCCTTGAACACGTACCGGGCCGTGCCGAAATCCATGTTCCCCTGCTTGCCTTCCATGATGACCGGGTCCCCGCCCACTGTCATGACGGTGGGGATCTTGGCGGCTTCAATCTGTTTCTTAACAGCCATGCCCGTGCCCGTGCGGGTGGGTCCTATGACGGCGTCGACCTTATCCACGTTGGCGAAACGTTTGAACACCATAACCGCCTTGGTCGGTTCGCCTTCCGTGTCCGCCATGATAAGTTCGATGGGCTGGCCGTTGATGCCGCCTTCCTTGTTTATTTTATCGGCCACCATTTGCGCCACCAGCTTGGTCGGCGTGCCAATGGACGCCGCCGGTCCGCTGAGAGCGAAAAACGCGCCGATTTTTACCGGTTCAGCCGCGCTCGCCGGACTCCACCAGCAAAAGAGCGCCACTAACAGGGTTAGAACGATACAGCATTTCACCACAGCGCCTTTTGTTTTCATGTTGCGTCTCCTTTTGTCAGATGTTCCGGTTTATCGGTTTTTCAGGCGTTCGCGGCCTGTTAATTCTCGTAACGGTGATCGAAAACGCGTCTGGATTTTCGCTCGGACCGGGGCAGACTGCCGTATTCGACGATCGCCACTTCGGCGCTGACCAGGATTTGCGACTTTATGGCGCGCCTGATCCGCTGGGCGACCTGGGGATCATCGTCCGTGCTCGCGTTTTCCGCGCGTTCAACTTCAACGGTCATGTAATCCTTGCCGTCTTCACGGTGCTGAAGGATGATACGGTACTCGGAGCCGATTTCCGACATTTCGCTGAGCGCGTGGTCGATCTGGCCGGGATAAATATTCACGGCCCGGTATTTTATCATATCGTCGGTGCGCCCCAGGATCCGGTCGTGCCTGGGCAACGGGTTACCGCACGGGCACGGTTCGGGCAGAAGCCGGGTCAGGTCGCGGGTTCGATATCTGATCAGCGGCGCGGCCTGCTTGCGAAGGGTGGTTACGACCATTTCTCCCATCTCGCCCGGCTCCACGGGCGCCAGGGTTTTGGGGTCGAGAATTTCGGTTATGTAGTAATCCGCCCAGTAGTGGATTCCCTCATGCGCCGAACATTCGATGCCCGTGCCCGGTCCGTAGAGTTCGGTCAGGCCGGGTATGTCGTACAACTCCGCCTGCAGGCTGTTCCGGATCGTCTGCCGCATGGCTTCACTGGTCCGTTCCGAGCCGTATATCAATTTGCGCAGCTTTATCTTGTCGCGCAGGCCGCGCCGGCGGATTTCCTCGGACATCAACAGCGCCATGGATGACGTGCTGACCAGGGTGGTCGCGCCGAAATCGACCAGGAAATCGCAGTGCATTTCCAGATTGCCGGGGCCGATGGGAAGCGCCATGGCGCCGAACAGTTCGCAGCCTCGCTGAAATCCCACGCCCGCGGTCCATACGCCGTATCCCACGGCGATCTGAACACGGTCTTTCCTGGTCAGCCCGGCCATTTCATAACAGCGGGCCATCATGACCGCCCAATCATCCACGTCTTGCTGCGTGTACGCCAGGACCTTGCGTTTGCCCGTAGTCCCGCTGCTGGCGTGAATTCTGATCACATCTTCCTCCGGCGCCGACAACAGCGGCAGCGGATAACCCTCGCGAAGATCCTCGGCGGTCGTAAAGGGGAGGTTGGAAAGATCCTCGAGACTTCGAATATGGTCAGGCCGGATTCCGGCTTCATCCAGGCGGTTCCGGTAAAATTCGCTCCCGTTATACGCGTGCGCCACCGTCCACCGCAAACCCTGAAGCTGACGGGCGGCCAACTCGCTCGCATCTGAAAAATCTGGCATAAAAGTCATGTTTTTGCAATATCCCCCTTATCCCTGCCGTGAACCACGAACACACGGGCAAGCGCGCCAGCGTTCGGGCTGATTATGATACCCCGTTCCGGTCAGGTCAACGTAAAAGAACAGCGCTACCCCGGCCCGTCAACGCCTTCTGGTTTGGGCGCGGGCTTTTTGTGCGACCGCTCGGGCCCCAGAAACGCTTCCCGCAGCAATTCGTCGTCAAGAATGCTTTCAGGCGCCCCCCCCAGCCTGATACGGCCGTTGGTGATCACATACCCGTATTGGGAAACGGACAGAGCGCCCAGGGCGTTTTGTTCCACCAGCAGCACGCCGCAGCCGGAAGCGGGCAGCTCCTTGATGATTCTGAAAATGTTCGCCGTTATGATCGGCGCGAGCCCCAGGCTGGGTTCGTCCAGCAGCAGCATCCTGGGCCGGGCCATGAGACCCCGGGACAAGGCCAGCATCTGCTGCTCCCCGCCGCTGAGAGTGCCCGCGAGCTGTTCCAGCCGTTCCTCCAGCACCGGGAATGTCTTCAGCGCCTTCCGCATGTTTTCGGCCACTTCGGCCCGGCGGCCCTTTTTGATTCTCAGGTAGGCCCCGATTTCGAGATTCTCCCTCACGGTAAGCCCCGCGAAAAGCTGCCTCCCCTCGGGAACATGGATCACGCCCTTTTGTACAATACGGGATGGCTTCAGCCCGCTGATGCGCTCTCCTTCAAAGCTGACGCTGCCTTCGGAAGGCCGGAGCAGTCCGCTGATGAGGTTCAGCAGGGTCGTTTTTCCCGCGCCGTTCATGCCCAGCAGACTCACCACCCTGCCGGGGTCCACTACCAGGGACACCTCGCGCAGGGCGGACGCCGCGCCGTAGCGAAAGGATATGGATTCCACCTTAAGCACTGAGCCCGAACTCCTCGCCCCCGCCCAGATAGGTGCGGATAACCTCCGGGTTTTGCTGCACGGCCTGCGGCGTATTGGCGGCCAGCACCCGCCCTTCGCTCATCACCACGACCATGTCGCTTACTTTCATGACCAGCCCCATGTCGTGCTCCACCAGCACCAGCCCGATACCCCGGTCGCGCATCTTCTGAATAAGCGCGCCCACGCTTTCGGTTTCGGCCATGTTCAGGCCCGCCACCGGCTCGTCCAGAAGAATCATCCGGGGAGCGCTGACCAGCGAGCGGGCCAGTTCCACCTTTTTCTGGTCGCCGTAGGGAAGCTCCCGGGCGGGTTTGCGCGCGCTGTTTTCCAGGCCGAAAAACTCCAGGGTTTCCCACGCTCTCTCCCGAATCCGCGCTTCTTCGTTTCTGAGGCCGGGAAGGCGCAGCATGGCGGGCAGGAACTCCTTGCGGGTCACTCCATGCATTCCCACCATGACGTTTTCCAGCACGGTCATGCGGCCGAAAACCTGGATGTTCTGAAACGTTCTGGTAATCCCCATGCGGGCCATCTTGTGGGGAGGCGTTCCCAAAAGCGACGCGCCGTTAAAGGTGACCGAACCGGATTGCGGGCGGTAGACGCCGCTCACGCAATTGATGGCGGTGGTCTTTCCGGCGCCGTTGGGGCCGATGACGGCGGTTATCTTCCCCTCATGGGCGTCGAACCACGCCCCGTCCAGGGCCTGCAGGCCTCCGAAACGGATGGAAAGATCCCGGACCTGAAGCATGGCCGCCATCAGTCAGCTTCCTTTCTCGATCCCTGGAACCGCTTCTCGATCCATCCCACCAGTCCCTCGGGCATGAAGATCAGCAGAACGAGCAAAATACCGCCAAAAATGATGTCGCTGTATTCCTGAAAGAAATCCAGCAATTCGGGCAGGGGCGTGAGAAAGGCGGCGCCGAAAAAGCCGCCCCACAGGGAGCCCATGCCGCCGATGATGCACATGGTCACCAGTTCCACGGATTTGAAAATGTCAAAGGTCTTGGGGGTGATGATGCCGTAGTAGTGGGCGTACAGAGACCCCGCCACGGAGGCATACACCGCGCTGAAAATGAACACCTTCACCTTGGTTCGTTCGATGGGCACGCCCACGGCGGCCGCGGCCGCGGGTGAGTCGTGCAGGGCCCGGAGTCCCCTGCCCACGCGGGAGTAGGCCAGATTGCGGGCCAGGATCATACCCGTGAGCGCCACCGCCCACACCAGGCCGTAGAAATTGAGGTCCGAATCCATGGAACGGCCGAAAAACTGCAACGGCGGCACACCCGCGTATCCGCTGGGGCCTCCGGTCAGATTGTCGAGCTGGACCATGAATACTCCCACGATGATATTGAAGCCGAGCGTGGCCATGACCAGATAGTTGCCCTTAAGGCGCAGGGTCGGGACGCCGATAATCAAGGCCAGGCAGGCCACCGCGGCGGCCGCGAAAAAAATCGTAAACAGCGGCGGCCAGCCATAGGAGCCGGTAAGTATGCCGCTGGTGTAGGCCCCCAGACCGAAAAAGGCGGCGTGCCCCAGGCTGATATGTCCGGCGAAACCGATGAGCATGTTCAAGCCGGTGACGATGATGACATGGAGCGCCACCACGTTGAGCGTGTTCAGGTAGTAGGGATTGGTCACCACCAGGGGCACGGCGCCGATAATCGCCGCCAGGAGCGCCATGACGATGAAGAAACTTTTCCCCGAAGAATTCACACCCGCTCCTTTTCGGTAACGCCCATGAATCCCCCCGGCCTGATAAAGAGCGCCGCCAGCAGGGCGACGAAAGCGAAAACATCCTTGTAGGCGCTGGAAATCATGCCCGCCGCCAGACTTTCAAACAGCCCCAGCGCCACTCCTCCCAGAATCGCCCCGGCAAAGCTGCCATACCCGCCCAGAACCGCGGCGGCGAACCCCTTCAGCCCGATTATCACGCCGACGCCGTAGGACAGCGAGGTGATGGGCGTAATAAGCGCGCCCGCGGTGGCGCCCAAAGCGCCGGCCAGACCGAAGGAGTACATGGTCATCCTGTTGGTGTCTATGCCCATGAGCGCGGCCGCCCTGGGATTGGCCGCCGTGGCGCGTATGGCTTTTCCGGTCAGGGTGAAGCGGAAAAAGAGCATGAGCAAAGCGATGCAGAGCACGGTGATGAGCAGGACCCACATGTTCTGAGGCGTGAAGGTGGCGCCCAGAAACCGCATGGGCTGGTCGGGGCTGAGCGGAGGGAGCGCCATGGCGTCCTTGCCCCAGACCTGTTTGAAAAGACCGCGCATCAGGATGCTGGCCGCTATGGTGATGAAAATGAGGTTGGTAATCTCCCGGCTTCTGGCGGGTCTCAAACACAACCGCTCCAGGAGCCCGCCCACGACGGCCACGACGAGCACGGCGCCGGGAAAACTCAGCCACACGGGAACGCCGCTCACCACCAGAAAGCTGTACATCATCAACCCGCCGAGGCTGAGGAAATCACCCTGGGCAAAATTGACGATGCGCGTGGCGTTATAGACCAGGCAGAAACCGATGGCGACCAGGGCGTACACCGAGCCGGTGGTTAATCCGCTCATGATATATTGGGCGATCTCGCTCCAGCCAGTCATGGGTTACTTTCCGCGCGCGAAATTGTTTTCAAACAGGCGCCGCCGGGCGGGAACTCACCGAAAATGGAGTTTTCCGGCTCCGCGTTCGCCGACTTCCGGGGTTGAAACAGTCTATTCGATACGATGTCCTGCGGCCTTGCGGGCGTGTTTTGCGAGGACTCCATGAACGCGATCAACGTGATACTATCTTTCGCAAATAATTTTTTTAAAGCGCGAACGGGCGCAAGAAGCAAAGAGAGAGTTTATGCATGGCGCGGGCGCCCCTGTCAAGACGGGAAGCGCGCCAGCGGGTTTAATCGCCGATGGAAGGAACTGTCTCGCGCCTGCGCATGCGCAGCGGGAGCACGGTGAAAAAGCAGGGGCGGATTGTCTCCGCCCCCGTGATTCTTATGCGCCTGACCGTCAGGACTGCAACTCCGGCAGGTTTTCATACAGCTTCAGCGAATCGGGGTTGGCCAAGGCGTCTTTATTGGTCACGGGTTTTCCGTGGATCACGTTGCGCACCGCCAACTCCACCTTCTTCATATTGATGGTGTAGGGAATATCGTTGATGGCGATAATCTTGGCCGGGACGTGGCGCGGACTGCACCCCACGCGTATGGCCTTTTTCAGCCTGCCCTGGAGGTCTTCGGTCAGCTGCTGATCCGGGGCCATTTTCACGAACAGAATGACCCGGACGTCGTTATCCCAGTCCTGACCCACCACAAGACTGTCCTGCACTTCGGTAAAGGTGTCCACGATGGCGTACAGGTCGGAGGTGCCGATGCGGACCCCCCCCGGATTGAGCGTGGCGTCGGATCGCCCGTAGATAATCAGGCCGCCGGTGTCCGGATTGATTTCAATGAAATCGCCGTGATGCCATATGCCCGGATACTTGCGGAAGTAGGCGTCCAGGTATTTCTCGTTGTCGGGATCGTTCCAGAAATAGATGGGCATGGAAGGAAAGGGCGCCGCGCAGACCAGTTCGCCTTTTTCGCCGTATACGGGCTTTCCGTTTTCATCGAAGGCGAACACCTTCAAAGCCAGATTCCGGCCCTGCAGTTCCCCGGCGTACACCGGGCTGAGCGGGTTGCCGCCGGCGAAACAGCCGTTGAGATCGGTACCGCCGGAAATGGACGCGAGCTGCAGGTCCTGTTTTATTTCACGGTACACGTATTCGAAGCCGTCGTTGGACAGCGGCGACCCGGTGGAGCATATGGTTCTGAGCGGGCCCAGATCATATTCGGTCCCCGGTTTGACGCCCGCCTGTTCCAGGGCCGCGATATAGCGGGCGCTGGTTCCGAACACGGTGAACTTCTCATCCTGGGCGAGTTTCCACAGCGAGCCCGGACCGGGATAAAAGGGAGAGCCGTCAAACAGGGCCACGGTCGCGCCCACGCTCAGCGAGCTGACCAGCCAGTTCCACATCATCCATCCGCAGGTGGTGAAGTAGAAAATCACGTCGTCACGTTTCAGGTCGGTGTGCAGCACGAGCTCTTTCAGATGGTTGATCAGTATGCCTCCCACGCTCTGCACCATGCATTTGGGTTTGCCGGTGGTGCCGGATGAATACATTATGTACAGGGGATGGCCGAAGGGAACCTGTTCGAATTCGATCTCCAACCCGCTTTGTGTCGATAGAAAATCCCCCCAGATTATACCGTTGGGCACGGCGCCGACATCGGGTGATTCATTGGTAAACGGCGCGACCACCACCTTTTCCACCGAGGGCAGCTGGCTGAGGATGCCGCTCACCCGCTCCAGGGAATCGAACGGTTTGCCGTTGTAGAAATAGCCGTCAGCGGTGAACAGGATCTTGGGTTCGATCTGTCCGAACCGGTCCAGGACCCCCTTTATGCCGAAATCGGGGGAACAGGACGACCACACCGCGCCAATGCTGGTACTGGCGAGCATGGCGATGATGGTTTCCATGATATTGGGCATGAAGCCCACCACGCGGTCGTCTTTCTTAACGCCCATATCCCGCAGCGACCTGGCCAGCCGGGCCACCCGGTCGTACAATTGAGCGTAGGTAATTCTTTTGGCGTCCGCGACCTCACTCTTGAAAATCATCGCCGTTCTGTCGTCCCTATGCCGCAGGAGGTTTTCCGCAAAATTCAGCCGGGCCCCGGAGAACCATTGGGTTCCGGGCATTTTGGACAGGTCGTCAACCACCTGGTCGTACGATTTGGAATGGATGATTTGCGCGAAATCCCAGAAAAGGGCCCAAAATTCGGGAATGTTCTCTACCGACCAATCGTACAGCTCACCATAGGAAGAAAAACTTTTATCGAATTTTTCGTTCACCATTTGCATGAAACGGTACATATTGGATGCGCGAACACTTTCCTGAGAGGGTGTCCAGAGGGGGGTCTTCCGGGTCATGGATGCTACCTCCACCATCCTGATTTAAATACTTGGATGTTTCTAAGTTGTTGACTCTATTAACTTACTAGCAGGTAGGGATTGACCGAGTCAATGAAAAAGTGGGGATTCTGTATACGGAAGCCACGCGCGGAAAAATGGGTCCGTTCAGTAGGCTTTTTCAGGCGCTCCGGTTTTTTCCTTCCACGGAGACACGGCGCCTTTGCGCACCACAAGACCGGTGGTGACCACTCGTTCCAGAAAATTGCGATGGTGCGAAACGACAATCATGGTGAGCGGCAACCCCCAGAGTATGTCCACCAGGCGCTTGACGCTCTCTTCATCCAGTCCGTTTTCGGGCTCATCGAGCAGCAGGGCGTCGGGCTTCATGGCCAGTACGGCGGCCAGGGAAACCAGCCGTTTTTGTCCTCCGGAGAGCTTGTGGGTAATCTTGTCTTCATACCCGTTCAACCCCAGGGACGCCAGCGTCTCTTGAGCGATGACGATGGATTCTTCCCGGCTTTTGCCCGTGTTCAGGGGGCCGAAGGCCACGTCTTCCAGCACAGTGGGCGAAAAAAGCTGATCCTCGGGGTCCTGAAAGAGCAGCTGCACCTTGCGGCGGACCTCCGCAAAGCTTTCTTCCGTGGTCCGGGCCTTGCCCAGGACCTCCACCTGCCCGGACGTGGGCCGGATCAATCCCACAATGAGACGCAGGATCGTGGTCTTACCTCCGCCCGTGGGGCCGACCAGACCGATGCGCGCCCCTTTCGGAACATCCAGATTTACATGGTCCAGAATGGGCGGGCCGTCGTGATAGTTGAAACTGACGTCCGATAATCGAATCAGCGGCTGGCTCAAAAGACGCCCACCCATACGATGGCGGCCAGAGCGACGGCCGAAGTGGCTGAAAACCAGGCGTCTCTTTTGGTCAGACGCTCGGGGCGTATGGAGTAAAAGCGGCCCTGAAAGCCGCGAAGCTTCATGGCTTCCATGATTCTGTTGGAACGTTCGAAGCTCCGTACCAGCAGCATGGCCACCAGATAGGCGAACGTTCGATAGGTATGCATATTCATGCGGGGAGTAAAACAGCGGGTCCGCATGGCGGTGCGCAGCCGCTGATATTCGTGCTCCAGCAGGTCGACGTACCGCACGGTAAACAGAAACAGATGCGCCAGTTTATCCGGGGTTCCCAGCGCTCGCAGCGCGCGGCCGAGCCGCACCACATCCATGGTGGCCAGCATGACCGTGATCATCAGCACGATGGCGTTTCCCTTGACCGTTATGAGCAAAGCCTTGATCAGCCCTTCCAGGGAGAAGGAAAGGGGGCCCATGGTAAACAGCGGAGCGCCGGGGGCCGAGAACGGCAGCAGGACCACAATCATGAGCATGAACACGTTTACTTCAAAAAAGCGGCGCAGGGTGTCCCGAACCGGAAGCCTGGCCGCGATCCCCAGGAGCGTGCCCAGCGCGAGGCCGACGAGCGGCGCGACGAAGTTGGCGCTTACCGCGATGATCAGGGAAAAGGCGAACGCGGCCACAACCCGCACTCGCGGGTCGAGCCGGTGTATGAACGTGTCGCCATGTAAAAAATGTTCGCAAGGCATATGAAGTTTCCCGATCAGCCTTTTTGGGTTTGACGGCCTCGGTCGAGCGAATCCGACTTGCGCAAAATTGAACGTATACTACATTGCGAGTGATTACAACACAAGCGACGCTCGTTTCAGGGCGCTTTTCGGCTGTTGTCGCTCCTTTGTTTCCTGCCTTTCAGGTAAAAAATGATTCCCATAAGTCCGATGATGTATCCCAGACCGCCGAGAACGTCATGAAGCCTGGTTTTCTCTTCATATTGGTCGATCTGTTCCCGGAGGGGCGTCACCTGCCGGCTCACCTCCCTGGCGATGATGGCCGCGAGCTTCGTTTCATCCAGGCCGGTAACCGGCGCGGACCGGTCCGGCTGCGCGGTTTCGGCCTTTGGGGGACTATCCCCTGATTCCGCCTTTCCGCCGTCCGCGGGCTTGCCGGTCAAAGGGGGCAGCGATTCCGGCAGCTCGTCGGCCTGGATTTTGAACAGCGCCTTATGACCGTCGCCCAGATCGGCCGAAATCGTATAATCGACGCGGTAGGGCGCCGGAATCACGAATTCGCCCTGGTCATTGGTCACGGCTTCGCCCATCTTTTGGTTTTCGGGCCCCAAGAGTTCAACGGTTACATCCCGGGCGCGGCTACCACCGGGAAAATAGACGTATCCGGCTATGGACTGGCCTTCAACGCTGGCGAAGACCTTCACCTTGTGCGCGCAGGCCGGCGTTCCGAACAAAATCAGAAGGAGCGCCGCTGCGCCCATCAGAGGCAGTTTACGCATAATTCATTTACCTCCCGCTCCCGTGGGTCAATGGCGCCTCCAGCACTTCCGGACGAACCTTGCGCAGAAACACCATGATCGCGCCGGTTATGATCCCTTCAATGGCCATTACCGGTATGTGCGACAAAATAACCAGCCGTACCACATTGAGAAAATCGCCGGAGGACCAGAGCAGAGCCGTTCCCAACAGGAGAGCGCCCAGGGCGACGCCCAAAACGCCGGTCACAAAACCGAGGGCAAAGGCTCCGCGCAAGCTGACCGCACGGATCGGCCGGTTGAACAGATAAAAGCAAACCACGCCGGGAAAGGCCATGATCATGGTGTTTACTCCCAGCGCGGTGATACCTCCGAATCCGAACAGGATGGCCTGGAGAAACAGGGCCACCAGCAACGCGGGAAAGGCCGCCCATCCCAGAAGCACGCCGGTGAGCCCGTTCAGAATCAAATGGGCGCTGGTCGGGCCTACCGGGACATGAACCAGCGAGGCCACGAAAAAGGCCGAAGAGAGCACGGCGACCTGCGGAATACGGTCGTAATCCATTTTGCGCAGCCCTACGGCCACGCCGGCGGCGGCGAGCACCGCCCCGGCGATGATGACCTGTCCTGATAATGTTCCTTCAGCGATATGCATTTGATTTGTTCTTCAGGCTAAATTAAAGCCAAAACGGCGCGCGTTCGCGTCTCCCGGAGCTATTTCATGTCGATAACCTGCACCCAGATGAGCGCTCCCTGTTCCACGCCAACCATTTTACCTTCCGGATTTTTCATTTGCTCGTCGCCTTCCAACAGCGCGGCGAACGCCCACCATCCGGCTTTGGGCATGGCGTAGGAAAACGCCCCAGTGGCGTCGGCTTTTATGACCTGGGTGATGTAGGGATCGGCGGGTATGGAGACTTTGTTGTCCGCGTTCCGGTATTCCACTTCAATTTCCGCGAAGGGAACGGGCTTCCCGTTCTTTTTCACCATGCCGCGGAAAATATTGCCCGTCCAGAGTCCGTAAGGCCGAACCAGCGGCTCGATTTCCACCGGAAAGCCCACCATGGCGTCCCAGCCTTCCTCGGCGCCGAAGGCGTCCACAATGACCTTGGTGTAATGGACGATCATGACTTCCTCGGCCGGTTCCCAATAGGGCGCGGGTTCGACGTAGAATACGTAATCGCCCGGTTTGCTTATCTTATACTCGGCTTTATAGGTGGTTTTTCCGTCGATCTTTTCCGGTTTGAGCGCGCTCTTCAGGTCATGTTTTTCACCGTCGAACAGGACACCGAACTGGACCGGTTCGGCCATTTCCATAATCGGACCGTTTTCCATGGGATGGGTGAAGACCACATCAAGCGTAACCGTTTTGGGTCCGGACTCGGTCACGATGTTTGCCGAGGGAATAAGCGTTTGGAAATGAGCGCGCGCGTTCACGCTTATCACGCAGATCGCAACCACAGCCAGAATAAGAAGCGTAACTTTCATTTTCATGGTAAGGCCTCCTGATTTCACTGTTTTTCATGATAATTCCGGCCGTGGAGCATAAAAAAAAGGCCGGAGCTTATGAGCTCGGCCTTCATGACCAGCTGAAATCAAAATTCAAATATGTATAGAAAAACTAAGCACGGGCCGCTTCAAGCGAACCGTATGGGCTTCAGCCTCTCCATTATGCCTACTTCTTTTACAAAATTTTGTCAAGATGTTGTTGACCTTCCCCCCCGGTATGCGAAGAGGATTTAAGTCAACGCGCGCAAAAAAATCTTGACGGCTCAGATAAGAGCGGCTAGATTTGCGGGGAGTAACAGTCTATGCACCAATACGGCGCAGAAGCGCCGGTAACCACGTCATTTCGGATCGTTTCCCGATCCAAATCAATACTTGCAGAAGCCATTCCCGCCTGAAGGCGCCTTTACCGTTAATCGAACCAGAATCTTGAACATCAATCCCGATGAGGAGATAGTTGCCATGAAAAGGCGCGTAATCATTCTCTCATGTCTTGCTGTGTTGTCCGTGGCTGTCCTGTTCGCTTCAGGCGCGCTGGGTCAAACGCTTTCCGAGGAAGACGTGCGGCGAATAAAAGAGGAAATTAAACAGGAGCTTCTTATGGAACTGCGCGGACAGGAAGCGCCGGCGCCGGCGGAAGGCCGGGAGCCGCTTTCTCGCGAGTGGGCGCAAATCAAGGAGCAGATCAAGCGCGAGCTCAAACAGGAATTGATCGCCGAGGGCGATGTGCCCAAACCGCAGCCCGCCGAAGGGAGGGATTTCCGGACGCAGGTACGCGACGCCGTGTTGGAGAGTATAGGGGACCAGGACGGCAAGTTGAGAAAATTCCTCACCCGCTTTGACTTCGGTATGCTTCTGGAGTTCGGGGCCGTGTTCGAAAAGACCGAGTTCAATGACGGCTCCAAGGAGGACCGCAGCTCCTTCGCCATGACCACCGTGGAAGTGGCCCTGGCGGTGCAGTTGGTGGATTGGGTGAACGGCGAAGTAGCGCTCCTCTATGAAGACCCGACCTTTGACGATGAAACGAGTCTGGACGTGGACGTGGCCACCATCACCATCGGAAACACTGAAAAGTTCCCGGCCTACCTGACCGCGGGCGCTTTTTATGTTCCGTTTGGCGCGCTGTACACTCACTTTCCCGACGACCCGCTCATTGACGCGCCGCTGACCCTTTTGCTGGGCGAATCACGGGAAAAAGCGGTTCTGGCGGGCATGGAATACAAGGGATTCTCCCTGTCGGGCTACGCGTTCAACGGCGACGTGGACGAGGAAGGAAACGACGATCACATCCAGAGTTTCGGGTTTGACGGCAATTACACCTGGGAATCGGACCAGGAGGGCGGCCTGAAGCTTACGGTGGGCGCGTCCTACATATCCAACATAACTGAATCCGACAACATAACCGACAGCCTGAACCGTCCGGAACTGAAGGACCGTCCGGGCGGATTTGACGCCTATCTGCACACCGAATTCCGTGGTTTCTTTGCGCTGGCCGAATACATGGTGTCGCTGGAAAGCTGGGAGCCGATGGACGAGGAAGACCAGATTCTGCAGGGCAAAAAGCCTTCGGTCTGGAACTTCGAGGCGGGCTATAACTGGAACTGGTGGAGAAACCTGGAAATCGGTTTCAAATACGCCGGATCCAACGATTCGGGGGGACTGGGATTTCCCGAATACCGTCTGGGAATCAATTTCAACCAGGAGCTGTACGACGGCCTGGTGGTGTCCCTGGGCTATCTGTACGACAAGTATCATGACGATGACGTGGACGAGCGCGATCACCGCAACCTAGTCTACAGTCAAATGGCGTTTGAATTTTAATCTCTGCGAAAGCAGGGCTGGCGCCTTCTCCTCGCGCGCCTCTCTCTCCACCTCCAAACCCCGCTCGCGCCCCGCGGGCGGGGTTACTTCCATTTTTCAAGCGTAGCTCACAAACGCGGTCCTTTCCAGGGCAAGCGCTATCTTAATTTTTCTTTTCCCGCGCGTCCGGGCTCTGGCGCGTTGCATTTTATCGATTTGTGTGGCAAGTTGTCAGCCTGTCGAACGGCGCTTCGAAAAAACGCCGGAGGCGCTTGAAATCGGCCGCGCTTGGCTTTTGCCGAAGCGGTTTACGTGAATGGATAACAGGTGACGCCACTGGAGACACAAAACGACGCCGGGCTTCCGCAGGAGATGTCTTCACAGGACGAGTCCGTGGATGTATCGGTGGTCATTCCCATTTACAATGAAGAGGAAAGCATTCCGCATCTTATCAAAAAGGTGCGGGAGGCGCTGGAAAACCTCGGAAAAACCTGGGAATTGATTCTTGTCGATGACGGCAGCGAGGACAAAAGCACCGAGCTGATAGCCACCGAGTGCGAAAAGGACCAGCGAATCAAATTCATACAGTTCCGGCGAAATTTCGGACAGACCGCGGCGACCGCGGCTGGATTCCATTATGCAAGCGGCGCAGTGGTGGTGCCCATGGATGGAGACCTTCAGAACGACCCTCGCGACATCGCCATGCTGCTGGAAAAGCTGGATGAGGGGTATGATGTCGTGAGCGGCTGGAGAAAGGACCGCCAGGACACCTTTATCAACCGCAAACTGCCGTCTGTTATCGCCAACAGGCTGATCGCGTGGGTCACCGGGGTAAAACTGCACGACCTCGGCTGCAGTTTAAAAGCCTACAAGAAGGAAATCGTTGACGAAATAAGGCTCTACGGTGAGATGCACCGTTTTTTACCCATCATCGCTTCGTGGTACGGGGCCAAAATCTGCGAAGTGCCGGTCACGCACCACGCCCGTCAATACGGTTCGACCAAGTACGGGATCATGCGGACCGTAAAGGTGCTGCTGGACCTGATGACCGTCAAATTCCTGGGTTCCTACTCCACCAAGCCTCTTTATCCATTGGGCGGAATCGGTTTTGTCGGCATGGGATTAAGCGCCCTGCTGACGCTCATTGTGCTGTTTCAGAAATTCGCGCTGGATGTCAAGGTGCACCGCAACCCGCTCATGCTGGTGGCGGTGATGTTCCTCATTGTGGGAATACAGTTTATCGCCATAGGGCTGCTGGCCGAATTACTCACCCGCACCTATCATGAATCCCAACGAAAGCCGATCTACACCATAAAAAAGGCGGTCAACCTTACCAAGAAGTAACGGTCGGCGCATCGCGTCCGCCATGGCCGCCGATTCTTGTGCGCGTATCAGTCTTTTTGCCATACCAACGCGTTCCAGTCCTGTTCCCGGCGCTGTTCCAGCAGCGAACCTCCCAGCAGAAGGCTTAAAAGCTCCCGGCGCTGCGCGTCGAAAAAACCGGAGACTATCAGCAGACCCTTGGTATTGAGGCGCCCGGGCAGAGCGCTTGCCAAAGAGAGCAAGGGGCCTGGCGCGAGATTGGCGATAACCAGATCGAATGCGCCCCTGACGGCGTCGATCGATCCCTGCACGATCAGAATTTCCCGCTCGGCGCGATTGCGCCGCAGGTTTTCCCGGGCTTCCCGAGCCGCCCGAGGATTTATTTCCACCCCTACGGCCAGTTCCGCGCCCAGACGACGGGCCGCCAGCGCGAGGATACCCGAACCGGTCCCCACATCGAGCGCGCGTTTTGGCCGAGGAGATTGTTGGAAAATCCGGTCGAGCGACTCCAGGCACATGCGGGTGGTGGGATGAAAGCCGCTTCCGAACGAAAGCCCGCCGCGGATAAGTACGGCGGACCCATCGGCGGGCGCGCCTGCGGGCGGTTCATCCTCGAAAAATTCGATGGTTAAGGCGGGAGAAATGGTGAGCGCGCGTTTCGGGACTTCGGCGTTTTCGACAAAGCTCGTTTCCCGGACCGAGGCTTCGGGGGGCAGCGCCGCGAGAACGCCGAGCAGGAGTGTGTCGATGGCGCCCTTGTCGGCGGCGAATGTCAGTCGAATCAGGTCCGGTTCCAGGGGGTGGATCAGAACCGGCTTCAAGGGCAGTTGTTTGGCCTCATCAAGGCTCACCCCCTTGATGACAACACGCAGAAAACGGCCTTGGCCGGGTTTTTGAGTTTCCATCTTCTTCCTGATCCCCCCGCTCGAATCGGTCCATGCCACGTCTTTTTCACGCCGCGCCGCGGCGATCAATTGTCAGACTACATGCCCGCCTGACCCCCGGCGTGTCAAATCATTTGGGAGTGGTTTAGGGAGGCTTTTTTTTTGCCCTAATCAGCGGCAATCCGTTTGTCATAACGCTCTTCAGCATATACCTTGAAACTTCCTTCTTTTTTTTTAATTTTTTTGTTATATTCAAGACGATCAATTCCCTGCATACCACTCTCATTCTTTTACCTGTCAAAGAAAGGAGCGTGTCATGGCGCAAAAACCCTGGCATGGACCCAAGTGGCCCAAAGGTGTGCCCTTTGAGATTACCGGTTTTGAGAAGCCTCTGTTTTCCATGCTGGATGAGGCCGCCCGAGACTTTCCGAATCTTACCTACACCATCTTCAACGGTGCGCCCCGAACGTTCTCGCAGGTAAAAGACGCGGCGGACCGGATCGCTAATTTTCTGGCCGCCAGAGGAATAAAGCCGGGCGACCGGGTCGCTTTGTTTTTGCCGAATATTCCGCATTACCCGGAGATATTTTTCGGCGTTTTGAAAGCGGGGGCCATCACCGTAACCTGCAATCCGCTGTATAAGGCGTCCGAGTTGAACTTTCAGCTCAGGGATTCCGGCGCCAAGGCTCTTTTTGTCATGGATCATCCCCAGTTTTACGCCACCGCCGTGGAGGCGGCGAAGGGAACGGACGCGCGGACGGTGGTGGTCTGCAATGTGAAATCGTATTTGCCCAAGATAAAAGGCCTTATAGGTTCGCTGCTGGGAAAGATACCCAAGGCGGAGAGCATTCAGCCCGGACATGTTCAGTATGATGACGCGCTGAAAATGGCCGAACCAAAACCTCCCACGTGCGCCATCGATCCGACACGGGACCTGGCGCTCATACTATACACCGGCGGCACGACCGGTGTGCCCAAAGGCGCGTGTCTGGCGCACAGCAATCTGTACTCCAACGTGGTCTGCTGGGAGGAATGGGTGCGCATCCCCAAAGACAGCGACACTGAGGCGCAGAAGATCGAACGGGGAGGGGTTCACACGTTTCTAGGGGTTTTACCCTGGTACCATAGCTTTGGATTGACCGCGGTCATGCTGGTGGCGTGCCACACCGCGTCGAGGCTGGTCTGTATTCCGGACCCGCGCGCCGGCAAGCCGCCCTTTACCGATGTGTTGAAGGCCATAGAACAGCACAAGGTGACCATCTTCACCGCGGTGCCCACCATTTTTTCCGCCTTTATCAATCATCCCCTGACGGATAAGTTCGATCTCACCTCCATAGTCGGATGCGGTTCGGGCGCGGCGCCGCTTCCCATGGAGGTCATCAAGCAATTTGAGGAACGAACCGGGGCGATCATTTTCGAGGGGTACGGTCTGACCGAAACCTCGCCTATGGCCACCATAAATCCCACCAATCCCGTGGACCGTAAAATCGGCTCCGTAGGTCTTCCGCTCCCCAATGTGGATATTAAGATCGTGGATCTGGACACCGGGCTCCAGGAGCTTCCTCTGGGAAGTGACGGCGAAATCGCGATTCACGGCCCGAACGTCATGCTGGGATACTGGCAGAAACCCGAAGCCAATGAAGAGGTTTTCCGGGAACTGGAGGGAAAACGCTTTTTTCTGACCGGCGACATCGGACACATCGATGAAGACGGTTTCATCGTTATCACGGACCGCAAAAAGGATCTCATTCTGGTGGGTGGATTCAACGCGTATCCGCGCGAGATCGAAGAGATCATGTACACGCATCCCAAGGTGGCGCAGGCGGCGGTTATCGGCGTGCCGGACCAGAAGTCCGGCGAGTCGGTCAAGGCCTTCATTCAACTCAAGCCCGGAGCCACGGCCACCAAGGAAGAAATCATCGAGTTCTGCAAGGAAAAACTGGCGGGGTATAAACGGCCGCGTGACGTGGAATTCAGGGAGTCCCTGCCAACCTCGGTAGTGGGCAAGGTGTTGCGGAGAGTCTTGCGTGACGAGGAATTGGAAAAGCTGAAAGCGCACGGCGACTGAGGGGGGGAGAAATTTCCACAGCCCCGGTCAAGCCGGTCACGGCTTCACTCCCGATTCGATCAACGGGCCAAATAAACAAAGTCGATTATTGGAAAAATTGGAGAGTAATGGTATATTCCCGTCACACAAAATTCAGGGCGATTGATGATTTTTTCTTGTGACGCGGAAAAGGCGTCAGGTTTTTCTTTCCCATGAGAGCGCGCCGCCCCGAACTGACATGTTGGGCGCAATAATTCTGACTGTTTTTTCATAAACTTTCAGAGATTTTGCAATCATGCTCTAACATTTGCCTTCTACATTCTCGCAGACTCTCAGCACATGGCGTTCGCGGGATTTCAGACGCGCTTAGAAGCTTAGGGAACAGGAGGCCCGATGTTGGAGAACCATGACAATTCGCAGGTCCTAAAGATAAGTTTCGATTTCAAAGAGCCGTGGCGCAGAAAACTTTTCTCCACCGTTGAAAAGCCCCTCAATCTTATTCTTGCGCTGAACGAAATCAACAATGTGTATCGCCGCACCCAGATCAACACCGAAACCATCCAATTCACCGACAAGTGTTTGCAGGCCCTGGAAACAAGCTACGATGTTTCGGAGAGCGATCTGCAAAGAATACCCGCGGAAGGTCCTCTGGTCGTTGTCGCAAACCATCCCTTCGGAGGCATAGAAGGGATCATATTGGCTTCGCTCCTGCAGAGAGTGCGTCCGGATGTGAAGCTTATGGCCAACTACCTGCTGAAACACATACCCGAGATGCGGGATCTGCTCATTTTCGTCGATCCTTTCGGGACCGGCGCGGCCACGCGTTTCAACTACAAACCGCTCAAAGAGAGCATGAGCTGGCTCAAGCAGGGCCACGTTTTGGGTATTTTCCCGGCGGGAGAGGTTTCGCACCTCCACATGAACACGCGTCAGATCACCGATCCGGCCTGGAGTCACGTGGCGGCGAAACTGATCCAGAAAACTCAGGCGACCGTGCTTCCGGTCTTCTTCAAAGGCGCGAACGGGCCTCTGTTCCAGACCCTGGGCATGGTGCATCCCCGCCTGCGCACCCTGATGCTGCCGCGCGAGGTTTTGAAAAAGAAAGCGAAAGTTATTCAGGTCAAGATAGGGAATCCCATCAGTTTCAAGAAACTCAGCCGTTTCGAAACCGAAGAGGAATTGACCGGCTATTTGCGGCTGCGATCGTATGTGCTCAGAAACCGGGATAAAAAGAACTCACGCAAAAAATCATTTTCCCTGAAAACCTTGAAAAAGCGCAAGCTGGAGCCGTTGGCGCCCGCTATCCCTTCCGAAATCATCGAGCGGGAGATCGCCGATCTGGGCTCCGCCAATCTGCTCACCGAAACCAGTGAATTCAGGGTCTTTCAGGCCAGGGCTCATGAAATTCCCGAGACCTTAAAGGAAATAGGCCGGTTGCGGGAGTTGACGTTCCGCGAGGCCGAAGAGGGGAGCGGGAAGCCCAGGGACCTGGATCACTTTGACTCCTACTACACGCATCTGTTCGTGTGGGACTTTAAAAACCGGGAAATAGTCGGCGCGTACCGCATCGTGGAAGTCGACATGATTCTGAAAAATCACGGGATCAAAGGCCTGTACACCGGCACGCTCTTCAAATACAACAGGGAGTTTTTCGACGCTGTCACGCCCTCCCTGGAGTTGGGCCGGTCCTTCATACAGCCGGCGTATCAACGCAATTATTCTTCTCTCTTGCTGCTCTGGAAGGGCATCGGTCAGGTGGTGGCGCGGACCCCGCGCATCAGGTATCTATTCGGACCGGTCAGCGTCAATGACGCTTATCAACAGATATCCCGCGAACTCATGGTGGCCTGCCTGACGAGTAGAGAGTACCTGTCCGATCTTTCAAGGCTGGTGACGCCCCGCAGACCTCCGGCGAAGATGAAAAGCAGGGAGTTCGACTCCCCCCTGGCCCGCACCGTCATAAGGGAATTGGAGGAAGTCTCCTCACTGATAGCCGACGTGGAAAGCGACCAGAAATCATTGCCCGTGCTGCTGAAACAATATTTAAAACTGGGCGGGAAACTGCTCTGCTTCAACATCGATCCCGCGTTCAGCTACGTGATGGACGGCCTCATTCTGGTGGATCTGACGCAAACCGAGCCGAAAATTCTGGAACGATACATGGGTAAGAGCGAGGCGGTCATGTTCCGTGAACGGCGGAAGGCGATGGCGGCTAATGGGAGCGCCTTTGGCGCCGGACAGCGCCTTCCTTCCTTATCGTGAGCCGCAGCGGGAAGCGAACGTCATATTGAAGTATTCAGGGCGATCGCTTCTATGAGCGAGCCGCCTTTCACCATAAAATATACCTGCTCCATGATATTGGTGATGTGGTCGCCAATCCGCTCGAAACTCCTGGCCATGAACAACAACCGGGAGCCCGCCGGTATGGATTCGGGGTCCGCCTTCATCCGTTCCCGCACGTCAAAGAGGAAGGCGCTGTAGATGTCGTCGAGCTTGCGATCGGTTCTCCAGATCTCGATGGACTTTTCAGCGCTTAGTTCGCGGTAGGCGGACAGGGCCCCTCTCAGCATATCCAGGGCGATCTGACCCATGCGCAGCGATTTCTGTATCTCGTCTTGCGGCCACTGATCTTCTATCTCCATGGCGCTTCGTACGATGTTTACCGTATAGTCGGCGACCCGTTCAAGGTCAACGGACATCCTGAGAGCCGAGATGATGGTTCTGAGGTCGCTGGCCATGGGCTGCCGGAGCGCCAGCATTTTTATGCAAAGGTTATTGACCTCTTCCAGTTTTCTGTCGACCTTGTCGTCATAGTCGGCGACTCTTCCGGCGAGGACCTTGTCGTTCTTGTCGAGCACTATGAGCGACTTCTCGAGTTGCCATTGCGCCAGTTCCCCCATTTCCAGAATGGCGTTTTTCAGGCGTAAAAGATCCTCATCGAATGATTTGACCACGTGTTCGGATTTCATCTGCGATTCACCCATAGTTTAAAGCCTTCTTTTATCAACCGAATCTCCCGGTTACATACTGCATGGTGCGGTCAACCTGCGGTTTGGTAAATATTTCGTGGGTGTCGCCGTACTCGATGAGACGTCCGAGATACATAAAGGCGGTATTATCCGAAACGCGGGCCGCCTGCTGCATGTTATGCGTGACAATGACGATCGTGTATTGCCCCCGCAACTCGTCGATCAGGTCTTCGATTTTGGCGGTGGCGATAGGGTCGAGCGCCGAGCAAGGCTCGTCCATGAGCAGAACGTCGGGGTCCGAAGCGATGGCGCGGGCGATGCAAAGACGCTGTTGCTGGCCGCCCGACAAGCCCAGAGCGCTGTCGTTGAGCCGGTCCTTGACCTCATCCCACAAGGCGGACCCTTTCAAGGCTCTTTCAACCGTATCCTGAAGTACCCGGCGGTCGTGCACACCGTCGACTTTCAGAGGATAAACGACATTATCGGCGACGCTCATGGGAAAGGGATTGGGTTTTTGAAAAACCATGCCCATGTGCTTGCGAAGGCTGATCACGTCCACGTCCGGACCGTAGATGTTCTCGCCGTCCAGGGTCATGCTTCCCTGGGTGGTCAGACCGTCTATAAGATCGTTCATGCGGTTGAGACTGCGCAGCAGGGTCGATTTTCCGCAACCGGACGGGCCGATAAGCGCGGTCACCAGACCTTTTTCTATCTCCATATCAATATTGAACAGGGCCTGGCTGGACGAGTACCAGAGATTGAAATCGTCTATTACAATAAAGGTTCCGTCGGGTCCTCGTTTTAGATGGTATGAAGTTTCGGCGTCGAGGAAATCGTTGTCAATCCGTTCAGCTGTTTCGGCCATGATGGCGTCTCCTTAAAAGTGGCCAACGTAAAACTTACGTTTCAGGCGGTTACGAATAACGATGGCCACCATATTCATGATAAACACCAGTGTTATGAGCAGCAGCGTGGTCACAAAGACCATGGGCTTGGCGGCTTCCGAATTTCTCGATTGAAAGCCAAGGTCATAAATGTGAAAGCCCAGGTGCATGAAGCTGCGCTCCAGATGCACATAGGGAAAGAAGCGGTCTATGGGCAGGGCGGGCGCCAGTTTCACCACACCGACAATCATGAGCGGCGCCACCTCCCCCGCTCCGCGCGCCATGGCCAGGATAAGGCCGGTCATGATGCCGGGCATGGCCCGGGGCAACACGATGTTCCGTATGGTCTGCCATTTGGAAGCGCCGCAGGCCAGGGAACCTTCACGCATGGAATTGGGCACGGCGGCCAGGGCTTCTTCCGTGGAAACGATGACCACCGGCACGGTTAACAGGGCCAGGGTGAGCGAAGCCCACAGGAGCCCGCCGGTGCCAAAAGTGGGGTTGGGCAGACGTTCCGAGAAAAAGAGCTGGTCGATGGTTCCGCCCATTACATACGAGAAAAAGCCCAGGCCGAACACGCCGTAGACGATTGAGGGCACACCGGCGAGGTTGTTCACGCAGATGCGCACAATCGACACCATTTTGCCCTGCTTGGCGTATTCCCTGAGATACAGCGCCGCCATGACGCCAAAGGGGGCCACCGCCACAGCCATGAGCACGGTCATGCAGAACGTGCCGAATATGGCGGGCCAGACGCCGCCTTCCGTGTTGGCCTCGCGGGGCTCGGCGGTCAGATATTCGTACCAGCGCGAAGCGTAAATCTTTGCCTTATCCCAAACGGTCAGATCATTTGCCGGATAGAGCCTCACGACGTCGGACAGTTTTATCGTCTTCTCCACGCCGCCGACCTCGGAAAGGGTGATGGTGTACTTGGCGTCCTCGGCTTGTATTTTACCGGCTTCGGCGGCGTAGGTTTCGTATTCCGCTTCAAGCGCTTTGGATTTCTGTTCGAGCCGCTTCTGGGCCTTGGCGTACGCGGGGCTGTTTTCGCCCTTATCCAAGGCGATTTTCCGCAGTTGCAACCGTTCTTGTTCGAGATAATAATTGACGGCGCCGATTTTATTTTTTTGGAGCACCTTGATGCGTTCGCGCCGTTCCTCGGCTTGTTTAAGGGCGTTGGAAAGCTGAGCGGAGGACAGGGTAACGCCGTCGATAACCCGGCCGTTCAGGTCGACGGATTCGATTTTGCCGAGGAAGGGGCCCCACTCCATACGTTCGATAAGGTAAAAATTTTTAGGCGTGGTGATATTGGCGACTTCATAATCGGAAACCCACTTGAAGTCGTCGTTATATATATCGAAATTGCCTGTCCGGTAGATGGTTCGGCCAGCGAAGCCGCCGTTGGATTCAATTTGTTTTTGAGCCTCGGGGCTTAAGCCCTTCAAGGTACCAGGGTTGACGCGATATTTCTCACTCCGCCAAGGCTCTCCGACCACGACATGGAGGTCCTTCAGACGAACTTCATGAATGGGTTTGGGGTAAAAGGTGCTGACGCCGTTCCATAAAATAAGAACCAGAAAACCAAAGACCATTAATATGCCCAAGGACAACGCGCCGCCCAATCCCCACAGAAACGGTTCTCCGCGGGCGGCTATGTCCGAGCCGGCGCCGGTAGCTTTTGTTCGGGCCATTGTGGCCGCCTTGTCAAGCTCCTGGCCGACGGGTTGTTGTTCAACTTTTTCAGTTGCGCTTACCAATTTTGACTCCCTTTTAAAGCTGCAACGCGCGCTTGCGGAATCTCTGGCGGATTACCTCAGCCACCGTGTTGATGAGGAACGTAATGACAAACAGCACGACGCCGTTGAGAAACAGAATGCGGTAGAGTGTTCCGCCTTTTACGGCTTCAGGCAGCTCCACCGCTATGTTCGCGGACAGGGCGCGCAGGCCGTTGAAAATGTTCCAGTCGAGCAGAGGGGTGTTTCCGGCGGCCATTACCACGATCATGGTTTCGCCCACCGCGCGGCCCATACCAATCATGATGGCCGAAAAAACGCCGCTGAAAGCGGTGGGCAGGATAATCCAGATGGCGGTTTGCCACGGTGTGGCGCCGCATCCCAGGCTGGCCGCGCGGAGATGCTCGGGCACCGAGTTGAGCGCGTCTTCAGCGATGGTATAGATAATGGGAATAACGGCGAATCCCATGGCGAAACCCACCACCAGGGTGTTTCTTTGCACATAGGTTCCGACGAATTCGCCTCGGGCGTCCATACCGAACGAATTCATGAGGCGCGCGAGCCCGTAAGCGCTTATGATGGTTATGATGGCGATGACCAGCCATCGCAGCAGGTCCATGAACGCCGCGCGGGACCATGAAAGCGTGCGGACATAGTTTCGAAAAGCCCGCCCGAAAAGTCGCGAAAGCACGATCGCCACGACCGCAAAGACGGCGGGGAGCAGCATGAAAAACAGAAAAGGACTGCCGTCCCCCACATCCCCATTGACCCACGCTTTGAAATCGCCATTGAAGAAAAAGTTCTCAAAAGCGGGACCAAACAGATAGGCCAGGTAAAACCCCAGGGCGACTACAGACATCATAAGAAGAAATTTGGAATATCCCTGATACCGTATCAACAGCCGCAACGGCATGAGTTGCCACAGGTAAGCCGCGATTATGAGACAGAGCGGAGTCACGAAGAACGCCAGAAGCACCGCCGATATCCAACTCTCCACTATGGGGGCCAACACCAGCGCGGCGACAAAACCCAGCACGACCGAAGGCAGGGATGCCATCATTTCCATCGCGGGCTTTAAAACCCCCCTGATCCTGTAATGCACAAACTCAGAGGTATAGATGGCGCCCAGGAGAGCGATGGGGATGGCGAACAACAGTGAGTAGAAGGTGGCCTTCAACGTGCCGAATATCAGCGGTATCAGGGAATATTTCGGTTCGTAGGCGTCGGTGGCTGCGGAAGACTGCCAGGTGTAGGTGGGTTCGGGGTATCCCTCGTACCAGACCTTGCCGAACAGTGTCTTCCAGGATGTTTCGGGATGGGGCACGGAAAAATTCCAGAAATCAACCTCCCCGTTGTTTTGCATTACAATGAGGCCATCTCCGCGCGGCGCGAGCATACTGGCCATGTATTGGGCTTCCTTGTCCTTACCGTCCGATACGTGCAGCCGAAGAAGGGTTTTCTGACTTGTGCCGTGGCGCAGCAGAATTTCTCCGGACGCGTCTCCGGTAGCGAAACTCTTCCCTCTCTGGCTGGTTTTTATAAAGTCGATGGCGGCTTTTTGAGAGTCGAATTTACGCGCCAGCACCAGCGCTTTGCCGTCTTTTGTGTTCGTTTCGGGATGATCAAGCACAAAGAAGATATTTACCGACCCATCAGACCCGCCGACAATGAGGGAGGACGATCCCAGGAGGTTGTTCATGGCGGTCAGTTCGACGCCCTCCGGCGTTACATTGGAGTTTTCGACCAGGCGCGGATTATCGAGATTCAGCGTGTCGTAACGATACACCGAGCCGTTTTTTTCGCCCACAAAAACCATGTCGAAATTCGCGGTCAGCAGGACAGACGCCGGTTTTACGCCTCGCGGCAGGGAGGGCAGGGGATACTCGTTATCCTCGGTTTGCAGGGTGTTGGTAAGCAGGTTCAATCGGGATGTGGAAATCAGAAGCTGCGCCGCTCCTTGGTCGTTAAAGGCGACTACGGCGTTTGTGGGCCGCTCCGCTTCGCCTCCCAGCATGTAGGCCAGGGATCTGACCGGGGTGTTGTCCTTGAACACCGGTACGGGATCTCTCAGTTCGATAGCGATGGAAGATACCCTGAGCTGGCCTCCGGGAATGGATGAGTATACGGAAGATTCGTTGGCGCTGTCCCGGTCGTTCAGTTTTTGGAGCGATTGCGGTTCTGAATCGGCCGGCGCGACCTCACTGACTATGAAAAATTTACCGAATCGGATGGACCCATCGTCAAAACCGAACACCACGTTTTCGTGGTCCTGGGCGCTGGCGAACGCCGTTACCTTTTTGCCGCCGAAATCAAACTGCGGTGATTTGAGAAGATGGCCGGTTTTGGCGTGAAACGCGGTGATGACACCGTCCTTGGAAAGCATTGCGCCTATGGTTTTATATTCGTCCATCACAATTTCCAGGGCGCCGCTGCGGTCAATATCGCTAACTTGGTAACTTGCGCGGTCTTTCACCTCGCCACCGCCAAACAGAGGCACAACCTCGGCGATCAGGTACACCACAATGGTCAACACGGCCAGAATGACCAGAACGCCGCCGACCGTGATGGTTTTGTCGGCCACTTTGTCGGCTATGATAACCGCCCGGCGTGTGGATTTGGCCCGGCGGACAGCGGTGGTTTTCTTGGCGCCTGTGGAATCGTCCTCGCCAGAGGTTGTGTTTTTAGACGATGTGGTCATAGTGGAATTCTCTCAGCAAAAAAAATGAAACGGGTGACGATACTGAAGAGTCTTAGAACGCCACCCGTATTCGTCTTTTGGATGAATTGATACGGTTACTTCAGACCTAACGATTTGAGATCCTCTTCGGCCAGAGCGTCGGAAACGGGGAAGAAACCGTCTTTGATGACGATCTGCTGACCCTGTTTGGACAATACGTATTTTAAGAATTCAGCGCGAAGCGGGTCAAGACCTTCGTTGGGTTTTTTGTTTACATACACATAGAGGAAACGGGCCAGGGGATATTTGCCGGAATAGGCGTTGTCGGCGTTGGCTTCAAAGAATTGACCTTCTTTTTCGCCCAGGGGCACGATTTTTACGTCAGCGGTTTTGTATCCGATACCGGAGTAGCCGATACCGTATTTGTCCATGGCGATACCCTGTACGACGGCGGACGAACCGGGCTGTTCCTTGACGGTGTCTTTATAGTCGCCCTGGCAGAGCGCCACATGTTTGAAGTAACCGTAGGTACCGGAAACGGAATTACGGCCGTAGATTGAAATCGGTTTGTCAGCCCATTCGCCGGTCAGGCCAGCGTCACCCCAGGTCACGATGTCTTTGGGGCCGCCGCACTTACGGGTTTTGGAGAAAATTGCGTCGATCTGCTGCATGGTCAGGCCTTTGATGGGATTGTCCTTGTGGACGAAAACCGCAATGGCGTCAACGGCGGTACGGACACGGCTCGGTTTGTAACCGAACTTCTTTTCAAACTCATCGACTTCCTTGGATTTCATGCTGCGGGACATGGGGCCGAACTGGGCGGTTCCTTCGATCAGAGCCGGGGGAGCGGTACCGGAACCCTTGCCTTCGATTTCAATTTTTACGCTGGGATAGGTTGAGCTGAAGCCTTCGGCCCACAGGGTCATAAGGTTGTTGAGTGTGTCCGAGCCAATGGATTTCAGATTGCCGGAAACGCCTTTGACCGCCGAGTACTCGGGTAGTTTGGGATCCACGGTTAACGCGAACGCCATTGAGGCCACGAGGACGCTCGCGATAAACGCCACAAGAAAGATCTTTTTCATCTAATTCCCTCCGTTAGTGTATTAATTTGACATTGCTAACCACGCCGAGGCGAGTTCCTTGGCGTTTACCTGTGATTTCTAATCTTTCATTGTTAGTGAATTGTTAGGGCGGGGTTAGTTGTTCCTCAGTTATAGCGCGCTCATTGTCAAGGACAATGCCCTGATATTATTGGTAATATTAGACAGCTTCGGCGGCGATTCGACCCCCGGAGGGCGTTCGCGGCCTGAACCGGCGCAGGCGGGCCGGGCCCCATGAACGCGGGCCGGCTCCCGCAAACGGGTTGACGGACGGCGTCGCCCGCGCTTAAAGACCCACGGCCCTTGGGCCGTCGCCTCCGGCGCCATGCGCTCTTTCCGTGTTGAGCGGGGCGCTCTTATACGTTATGCTGATTCTTCACGCGTCTGGCGGCTTTTGGGAGGCAAACAGGGCTACACGAACTATGAACTATTCACTTGTACAATGGATCACTGACGACCGGATACTGAACGAATGGGCCGCGAGTGTTTCTTCGCTCGCGCTCGCGCTGGTTATGGCTTTGAGCCTGCTGTTTCTCCTCAAGGGCGCCGATTACATGATCGACGGCGTGGTTTCCCTGGCGCGCCGCACCCGCATACCGCAGATCGTGATCGGCGCGACGATTATCTCCCTGGGGACGACCTTCCCCGAAATGCTGGTTTCCACCGTGGCCGCGTGGAGGGGGGAAGCGGGTCTGGCTCTGGGAAACGGCGTGGGTTCCATAATTTGCGACACGGGTATGATTTTCGGACTTATGTGCCTTTTCGGCCGTATACCCGTAGACCGTTACACGCTCAACCGGCATGGCTGGGTGCAGGTAGGCGCCGCCACCCTGTTGGCGGCCGTCTCCGTGTACCTGTACGCGCGTCATGACGGCGTCCCCGTGCTGTCGCGCGGGGTGGGGCTGTTTTTTCTGTTTCTGCTGCTTTGTTACCTGTACGCGTCCTACTATTGGGGCAAAAAAGGGTTTTTAACCGAACAGTTCAGTGACGAGCCAATTCCGGAGATTCCCAAGAGCGTCATGTTCCTTTTCGGCGGTCTGATTACCGTGGGGGTAAGCAGCAAGGTCCTGGTGCCCTGCGCCGCGGAGGGCGCCCTTCGCATGGGCGTGCCCACGGATGTGATCGCCGCCACCATGGTGGCGTTCGGGACATCGCTTCCTGAACTCATGACCGCGATAAGCTCAGTCCGCAAAGGCCATCCCGAAATCATGGTGGGAAACATCGTCGGCGCGGATATTCTGAACTGTCTGTTCGTAATAGGCGCGGCCGCCGTCGCCAGTCCGCTTAAGGTGCCCGACACGTTCTTTCTGCTCCATTATCCGGCCATGCTTTTCATACTGTATTCCTTTCGAGTCTTTATTTTCATGGACAAAGACGGTTACTTCAAACGCTGGCAGGGCGTGTGGATTTTTTGCGTCTACCTTCTGTATATTCTGCTGCAATATATTTTCAGCGCCGTTTCATAGTATTGAGAGTCACAAACGAAAAGGCGGGCATTTTGTTATGTGGCGAAGTCCGCGCGAGCTTTGATCATAGAGTGTTGCTTTTAAAGAAGCAGTGATTAAAATAAAGTCGAAAAAGAATGAACCTATGAGCCTTTTTCAGAAGTCCTCCGGTTTTGTCTCCCTCCTTTTTCCGGGGGACTTTTATATGAGCAGTAAAATGTGTTTTTTTTGATTTTCTGAACGCGTCTTTTGTTCTATATTCAATCCTTCAATTGAAATTGGTCTTCAAGTGTGAGATCATCGCCGCCTGAAACGTTGTTCCGCGAATTCCGGTTGCCTGAAACATCGTAAGGTCTGAGAGGCCTCTGTCGCTTATGACCAAAACATCGTACCCTCCCCTTTATATGTCCTGGATTGTCTGGGGGTTGGGAGCGCTCTTCTATTTCGCCGGATTCTACCAGCGGGTCGCGCCCGCGGTCATGACCGACCAGCTCATGTCCGATTTTCAGATCGGCGCTGCCGCCCTGGGAAACCTATCGGCGTTTTATTTCTATAGCTACGTGGCCATGCAGATACCGACCGGTATGCTCGCGGACGTGTGGGGACCGCGAAAACTGCTGGCTTCCGGGTCCCTGATCGCCGCGGTGGGATCGTTTATCTTCGCGGCGGCGCCTTCCATTCTGTGGGCCAATGTGGGCAGGCTCCTTATCGGCGGTTCGGTGGCCGTGGCCTACGTGGCGCTGCTTAAATTGGCGACCCACTGGTTTCCTCCCCGTATGTACGCGACCGTTTCAGGTTTGGCGTTATTCTGCGGTGTTCTGGGCGCGGTTTCGGCGGGGGTTCCCCTGCGTCTTCTGGTGTCCGGCTACGGCTGGCGGCCGGTCATGCTGGCGGCCGCGTTCATAACCCTGGCGGTGTGCGCCGCGAACTGGCTCTTCGTGCGGGACGATCCCCGGCAAAAGGGTTACGCAAGCTACTTTCTCGGCGGCGACGCCTCCAATCCGGGCAGGGCCGGCGTTCTGAAGACTATAAGCTCCGTGTTCGGGTATAAAAACACCTGGCTGATTTCGCTCTGCCCCAGCGGTGTGGTGGGGCCGGTCCTGGCCTTTTCCGGGTTGTGGGGAGTTCCGTTTTTCACCACACATTACGGCCTGAGCCAGTCCGAAAGCGCTGCGTTCACGTCCGTGCTGCTCGTATCGTGGGCTGTCGGTGGACCCGTATTAGGCGCTTTATCCGATAAAATAGGCCGGAGGAAGCCTTTATACATAGCCGGTTGTGTGGCCGCCTCAGCTTGCTGGGGAGTCATTCTGTTCCGGGAAAATCTACCCCTCTGGTTATTGACAACGCTGCTCGCCGTAGTGGGTTTTTCCTCCGGGGTGATGATTATCGGTTTCGCGTTCGTGCGGGAGTCCGTTCCTCCCGAGTATGCGGGAACGGCGTCAGGCGTTTGCAACATGGGTATAATGATAGGACCGATGATCCTACAGCCCCTCATGGGGTGGGCGCTCGATAGGAACTGGGCCGGCGCAATGGTAAACGGAGCGCGAATTTACGATTTATCCGCATATCACTCCGCATTCCTCATCCTGATAATATGGTCCTTGGTGTCGATTTTTCTGATAGCTTTCACCAAGGAGACCCACTGCGATCAAATGGCGAAATAAACGATTAACAGATCAATTTGTCATGAAAAGTGAATATTTGACATTTTAAACTGCGATGCGAGCGACGAAATTTATAAAAAACCGCAAGAATAGTCTATGATATTGTTTCTGTTGCGTTTGCCCGGCGCCGACGGGATCGGGGAGTGATTTGAATTTGCTTCGAAGACGCGCTAAACATAAAAACGCGCCCGATGCGGCGTACGAAAAGCTTTGGGGAAGAGATTCACACGTTGAAAGAAAAGCGCGCCAGAGGCGTCTGCTGATAAGAACCCCGGCAAACATAACAACGGAGAGCGGGTGGCGAGGGTGACCGATCAAGAAAACCCCTATGAGGGCATTTTCAACAACAGTCATACGATTATGCTTCTCATCGATCCGGAAACGGCAAAGATCGTAAACGCCAATCCCGCCGCGAGCAGATTCTACGGCTACTCCCGTGAGGAGCTGCTGCGTAAGAAAATTACGGACATCAATACCCTGTCCGAGCAAGAGGTTTTTGAAGAAATGGAGCGGGCGCGCTCCGAAAACCGGCAGGTTTTTCTTTTCCAACATCGGCTGGCGGACGGCCAGATACGCGATGTTGAGGTTTCTTCCGGGACGGTAAACTCGCACGGAAAGCAGCTTTTATATTCAATTGTGGTCGATATCACCGACCGCTTGAGGGCCGAACGGGACTGCCTGGAAAGCGAGGCGCGATTCAGGGGCATTTACCATGGGATGCCCCTTCCCACGTTCACCTGGCGGAAATCATCCCAAGACTATATTCTGGTGGACTATAACGAAGCGGCGAGCCAGGTCACGAGAGGAAGAATCCATGAATTCCTCGGGTCTCCGAGCTACGCTTTATTCAGGGACAGGACCGATGTCAGATCCCAGCTTGAGCGTTGCTTTGTGGAAAAAAGCATTCGGCGGCTGGAAACCACCTATGAATTCATAACCACCGGCGAACTAAAGGAAGTGATTTTCACGTTCAACTACGTCCCTCCCGATCTGGTTCTGGAGTATGTTGAAGACGTTACCCAAAGAAGACAAACAGAGCGCAAGTTGATAAACAGCGAAAACCGGTATCGGGCGATCGTGGAGGATCAGACGGAGCTGATTAGCCGATTTTTACCGGACAATACCCTGGTGTTCGTAAACGGCGCCTTTTCCCGTTATTTTAAGAAACCCATTGACGCCCTGATCGGAACCAATTTCCTGGAATCATGCGCGGCGGAGGACCGGGAACGGCTACGGGTCCACCTGAACGCGCTCGACGCGCAAAATCCTGTGGGGACTGTTGAATATAGGGCCGCTCTGCCCAATGGCGATACCGCGTGGATGCAAACCACCACTCGCGCCATATTGGGTCAAAACAGTTTCATCGTGGAGTATCAGTCGGTCGGACGCGATATTACCGACCGGAAGAAAATAGAAGAACAGAGAACGGCCTCATTGAAGGAAAAGGAGGTTTTGCTCCAGGAGATTCATCATCGGGTCAAAAACAACATGTCAGTTATCAACAGTCTTCTGAATCTCCAGGCGCGGAAAATCGAGGACGAGCGTTTGAAGTCCATATTCCGGGAAAGTCAGACGCGGATCGCCTCCATGGCCCTTATTCATGAAACCCTCTATCAGTCCGAATCGCTGGCCGCCATCGATTTTCAAGGATACGTGAGCAAATTGGCGAACAGTCTGCACCGGCTGTTCAATACGCCTTCTTCCAAAGTCCGCCTGAATATCGAAGCTGAAAATGTCGCGCTGCAAATCGATCAGGCGGCGCCCTGCGGATTGGTAATCAATGAGCTGTTGACCAATTCCTTCAAATACGCCTTTCCCGGTGATAGAAACGGGACCATTTTCATCAAGGCCCAGGTCTGCGATGAGGGCTCCCTGGAAATAGTCGTAAAAGATGACGGTATCGGAATACCCGCCCATATAGACATTCGTCAGGCAGGGACCCTGGGGCTGAGCTTGGTATCCAATCTGGTCGAGCGGCAGCTCAAGGGGGATCTGGAATTAAACCGGGAACAAGGCACGCAGTTCACCATCCGATTTCATTGCGGTCCCCGGTCCAATCAAGTGTAGCGCTTTTCCCGCGACTTTAGCCATGTTGGGCTCGTGTAAGAAATAGCGCGGACCAATTTTGCGCGATCTCATCACCCCCTCAAGACCCGGTATCCTGTTTTCCACAGCCTTGGAAACCGCCATGTTTTTAAAATCGCAAAATGGGGGCTGAGAAATCCATGAACAATGCCATGATTCCCGCAGTTGAATAAACGATTCCCGCCCTTGCGAGCTTGCCATCCCCCTTCTAACGGTCTTTAAAAAGCCGTACGCCCAATTCTTAAGAGGGCTCTTCCAATTCAGCATTTGTGCAAATTTGTTCACTAATTGTGAACAGGTGTCGCTTTTTGCTGAACCAATGCGCAGCCCTGAAAATCCAAAATCGTCGACCAGATTTTATGTAAACCACCATTATTTATAGCTTTCATGCAAATAAGCATATTTTGGCGCGGGTCTTGCCTTAAAGCCGACCAAAGAGATTTTAAAAAAAATAATGACCACAAAAAAACCGAAATATGCGCCGGAGTTTTTTAGAAAATGGGTGGGTCGCCAAATAGATCAGGGGACTTTATTGGGATACTAGTCATGTATGGCGGAATACGAAATCTCAGGAGAGGTGATCATGAGAAAAATGACGGTTAAACAAAAGCTGATTGGAATGACCATAATACTTTCGATAGTGGTCGCTGGATTGTCCGTGTTCTTCATCCAAAGTTTCAATACCATAGGGAACACCTATGAGGAAATAGTCAAGAAACGGTTTCCTCAGTATGCGGTCGCCAAAGCCATGTCCAGAGCGCTGCTCAACGCCAGGGTCAATATCAATGAGTTATGCGGCGTAGAACGAAATGTGGATACTTACGCTCAATTTGCGGAAAGGGCGCAAAAAAACCTAGGGGTGTATGAGATCCTGGAAACGGCATTGATAGCGGGCAACGAGGATTTGGGTAAACAAGTCGAGGACATGAAGGGGATAGCTATTCCACCCTGCAAAAAAGGCGGGCAAATCGAAGCCGGAACTAAAAATGCTTCTGATCTGTTTGCGGCGTATCGGGATCTTTCCAATTCTGTCATTGCGAAAAAGAAAGAGCAGCTTGAGCTTGTCAATGCCATAGGTTGGTACGACAGCCAGGAAAATAGCCAAGGTGTTGTGAAGACCTTGGTGGAAACCGGACGCAAAATGGAGAGTTCGGCGGCTAATCAGGAAGTGAAACTTCTCATTTCCGCGATGCGGGCAGAGGAGAAAAATATTCTTCAACGTGCGGATGCCCGATATATTTCCAGGTTAAAAGAAACGTACCAAAAGTTAAGTTCCTTGGCTGAGGGCGAGCTCAAACAACTCGTCAATTCATATTATAAAGCTTTTGAACCAATTTTCGATAAGGTGCTCAAACTACGACAGATAAGCGATGAATTGAAAACGCTTTCCAGGATTGATTTGAGAGAAAAGCAAAAAAGTTTGAACGAGGCGGTGAACGCTCTCGCGACGAGAGCCCAAGAACGAATGCTCGATTATTCCGCAGAGGCCGTTGCCATCGAAAAATCCGTAAGGACGCTGATTCTTATCATTTCCTCGGTGGCTGTGGCGCTGAGTCTGATCCTTGGATGGTTCATCAGCAGCGGTATCAATAAGGGTTTAAAAAGAATCATTCTGAGTCTGAGTGACGGGGCCGATCAGGTGGCCAGCGCCTCAGAACAGGTTTCATCGGCCAGCCAGTCTTTGGCGGAAGGCGCGTCGGAACAGGCGGCCTCCATAGAAGAAACCTCATCGTCTTTGGAGGAAATGTCCTCCATGACCAAACAGAACGCGGACAACGCCAACCAGGCGGACTCCATTACCAAAGAGGCGGGCAAGGTCATCGCGAAGGCCAATGAATCCATGGGCCGCCTGACCACCTCCATGGATGAGATATCAACCGCCAGCGTAGAAACCTCAAAAATCATCAAGACCATCGACGAGATCGCCTTCCAGACCAACCTGCTTGCCCTGAACGCGGCGGTGGAAGCTGCTCGGGCGGGAGAGGCCGGGGCCGGGTTCGCGGTGGTGGCGGACGAGGTACGCAACTTGGCCATGCGAGCTTCGGAAGCGGCCAAGAATACCGCGAACCTCATAGAAACCACCGTCGGCAAGGTTAAGGAGGGCTCAGCGCTTGTAAGGGAAACCAACGAGGCGTTTGCGGAAGTCGCCGAAAAAGGCTCCAAAACGGGCGAATTGGTGGCGGAAATCGCCGCCGCCTCCAATGAACAGGCCGAAGGCATCGCGCAGATCAACAAAGCCATCAATGAGATGGACAAGGTCACCCAGCAGAATGCGGCCAACGCGGAGGAATCCGCCTCCGCTTCTGAAGAAATGAACGCCCAGGCCGAACAGATGAAATCCATCGTAGGCGATTTGGCGGCCCTGGTGGGCGGAAGTAACGGACACCTGTCCGCGCCAAGGTTGGAAAAAGGAAAAACGGGTTCGGCTAAAACATTCGAGGCTCCGATACAGAAGGCCATCGGGAAACATCCGGCGCTTCACGGGACAAAGGAAGTTAATCCGGTAGAGGTCATTCCCATGGATGATGGAGACTTTAAGGACTTCTGAGCGACTACCCCATCCACCTCATCTCGGCGGCGGCTTTCGGGCCGCCGCCATGCAATAAGGAGACCTGGCCATGGAAAACGGCGTTTCGACACTCCAACAGACGATAACGAGCAGCTCCGACCGGGAGGGGAAATATCTCACCTTCCATTTGGCGAAAGAGGAATACGGAATTTCCATACTGAAAATCAAGGAGATCATTGGCGCGATGCCAGTCACACCGGCGCCCCTGACCCCCGAATTTGTCAAAGGGGTGATCAACCTGCGGGGCCGGGTAATCCCTGTGATCGATCTGAGGTTGAAGTTTGGCATGGTGGAAATCGACAACACGGAACGAACCTGCATCATTGTGGTGGAAATGGCGGGTCAATCCGGCGCAGGGCGCACAGGGATCGTGGTCGATTCGGTGTCTGAAGTAGTAAATATCAGAGAAGCGGACATTGAGAACACTCCAACGTTTGGCGCCGGAATCAATAACGATTTTATACTCGGAATGGCCAAATCCGATAAGAAGGTGAAGATGCTGCTGGACATAGACAGGGTGTTAGGCGGCGACGAACTGGAACTATTGGAAAAGGTCGCCTAAAGCGCGAAGTTAGGCGCCATCGGAGAGGCGCGTTTTGCCGCGCCTTTTTTCCATAGGGCCGCATGGTTTCGTCCGCTTGTAAAAAAGGAATAAAGTCAATCGGGCTTTATGACGACCACGGCCGTATCGTTTAGTTCCCTCACCAGTTTTATGCTGACATCCCCCAGGAGAAACTCTTCCGCCTTGGTCTTTTTTTTTCGACCAATAATGACCATGTCATAGGATGATTTTTGAAACTGATCGATTATGCCGTCGGGCGCCGAGGCGAACTGGCCCCTGACGAGCAAGGTGGTTACGTTCTCGGCGGGAAAATCGTGAGCCACAAGGGTGTCCCTGGCTTTATCCAGGAACTTGGAAAGTCTTGCCGGTTGTTCCTGAATAAAGCGTTCCTGCATGAGCCCGTCGCCGTAGGCGGACTCGATGTACACGTGCAGCAGAACGATCTTGACCTCTTCTCTGCGCAGAGGAAAAGAGAGCAGGTAGTCGATGACAGCCTGCGAGCTGAGCGAATCATCCAGCGCGACTAAAATGCTTTTCATACACGCTTCTGTTTCCCGGCGGCGTTACCGCCCCAGGGCTCACGGTTTCTCTTTTGCGGACCGGGCCGCCGATTCGACACGGGTTGAAAAACTATGTTGTCGGAGAATTGTGCGGGACGCGCGGCCTATAAACCCTTTAAAAGGCGAAGCGGAAGGCTGTTCAAAGTCATCTTCACCCCTTCCAGGAAATTCCTCAATCCGTTGTTTTCAATGACGAGTCCAAGGTGTTTCGCCAAGACGCAGAAGGCGCTGACGTCGTCATCGTGAAGAGACCACGGTTCGTCATTGTAAATTCTGATGAGTCCGATGACCTCACTCCGGATTTTTATGGGAACCGAGAGCATGGAAACAACGCCCTCCCTAGCCGCGGCTTCGGGATATTGGACACGCTCGTCCTGCTGCAGATCGGCTATGAAAACAGGCTGGCCGGTGAGGAATGAAGTGTATTTTTCGTCCACGAATATGGGGCCCTTACGGAGATACTCGTCGCTTATCCCGTAGCTCCGGACGTGCACCAGCTTTTTTTCATGGTCGTCAAACAGCAGGACGCTGCATCCGTATACCTCGAACGAGCGCGTTATTCCTTCCACCATGTGCGCCACAAGCCGCGAAAAATCATCATATTCGGACAGAGCGCGGCTAATGGCCATAAATTCCTTTAAATATATTCTTCTTTTCGGCTGTTTATCCATGAATGTCCCGCATACGCTGACGATAAAGCATTATTTATTCACTATTATAACGTGTCATGGGAGATTGGTCCGCCTAAAAATGTGGTTGACGCGGCGCGGCCGCGAGATTTTACAATTCATACAGCGTATCGTCCTTGGCGGGGGGGAGCGTCTTTCCGCGAAAAGCTTTCTTCACCGAGGACAAATCAAAGGGGTTTTCGCTTTCAAATACGTCGCCCAATTCCTGTTCGACGCTCTCGGGGTCCTCTCCCGCCTCAAGCCTGCGCACCGCTTCTTCCACGCCGGCCGTGGGTTCCAAACCCATGGTGTCATAAAGTTTTCTCATCATGCGGGCGGCCTGACGGGGATCGTCTTCATTCATGGTCTGCGCCTCCTGCATGAGCGCTTCCATGGCCCGTTCCATCTTCGATTCATCCAGACCCGCCAGATCGGCGTCTTCGGATTCTTGCAGTCCTCTGGAGATGGAGAAAAGAGAAACCTGGCGTTCCAGACGCGGACGGTCGCATTTGGGGCAGGGAGGCTCTTTGGTGGTGTCGATCCGCCGGGAGAAAAAGCTGAATATAGTATGGCAGTTTGGACAATAAAATTCGTATATTGGCATATCATTCCTTTTCCCGCAGAATGCTCGGTCCCTGACGCAGGACGTCATAATATCCTTGAATAGTAATATCTCGCGGTTATTTTCGTCAATGGTTGCGCGCCGTGTGAACCGTATTGTTGTGAAGCGTCGAGCAGACGGCGGAACGTTGCGGAACGATACCGTGGAATCTCGCCTATCCGACTCATCCGCGAAAGGAAAGAGCATAAAAACAGTTTATATATATTATTTACAAATTATTCCTTATTAAAATATAATTCGTAGGAGTTTAGGCGCGCGTTGGGTTTATTCGGAGGATTAGTAGTAATCTCGTCCCGTTGGGTTATCGGCTCTAATCAAAAAAGGAGGAGAATTATGAAACGAGTGTGTCTGATTCTGGTCATCATGGCAGTGTTTCTGGCCGGCGTTCAAACGGTTTCAGCGAAAGAAGAGCCCAAACTGTGGGGGCTCTACGAAACCGTGCTGAAAAATTGCAAATATGTGGACCTCACACACGCGTTCACCCCGACCATCGCCGTCTGGCCGGGATTTGGAAACGCCAAGTTCAAGCCGGCCGTAGCCGGAGCCGATATGCCGGGTTACATAGCCAAGGGCCAGGAGTTCGTTTACGATAAACACGGATTCATCGCCACGGCCTACGAACTTCCCACGGACCAGTACGGCACCCAGCTGGATCCGCCCGCTCACTGGGATGAACTCGGCGCCACCATAAGCGATCTTCCCGCCACCTACGCCCTGCGTCCACTGGTGGTTATCGATATACACGGAAAAGTGGAAAAAGACGCGGGCTATCATTGCACGGTCGAGGACATAAAAGCGTGGGAAGAGAAATACGGCGCCGTACCTGAAGGCTCGGTGGTGATGATTCGGTCGGACTGGAGCAAACGTTGGGACGACACGAGTCGGTTCAATCAGAAGCCTTTTCCGGGGATCACCCTGGACGCGCTGAAGTTTCTGCAACTGGAGCGGAAAATATTATTCCACGGCCACGAGCCGCTGGATACGGACGCTACCCCGAATCTGGAAGGGGAATATTGGCTTCTTCACAATCATTTCTGCCAGGCTGAAGGCGTGACGAACCTGGATAAGGTGCCCGAAGCCGGAGCGTTGATACTCATCGGTTTTGCCAAACCCGAAGGCGGAACCGGAGGATACGCCAGGTATATCGCCGTATGTCCGTCTGACTGGAAATATGGCGTTACGGTCGCCGAGGCGCCCGGGGCCCCCTTGCCGAAACAGCCGGCGCCCCTGCGGCGGGACAGCAACGGCGTACTCAAACCCACCAAGCAATAAGCGAGAACATCGCCGGCGCTTCCTTCCCCGGATTAAAGAGGTTGTCGATAAAAAACGCTCTATTGAAAATGGGAGGCTCCTTTTGGGAAAAGGGGCTCTCCCAAACCTACCCCAAAACCTCAAAGTTTTGAAAGTCACGAATAATTTAAAATCGGCGGCGTCTGAAGGAGAGGGAATTAGGGGCGTAGACAGCTTGTTTGACCGTTCGATTAAAAAACGCCAGTAACCGAAACCACGGTTTCTGGCGCTTTTTATCGGAGCGCGCGGCCAGAGGCTGAACGATCGTACCCGGCTAAAGGACGCGCGTATCCTTGGTGGGAGCGGTATCCTTGCTCTTGCGCCGATACTCGGACATTTCGCGAACCTTATCGCTGGCTTTCCCGATAAAGGCTTCGGTCATCTTGTACGCTTCGTCATCCGAAAACTGTTTGGGCGGATGTTTGCAGAAATACGCCGCGGGCGCTTCAAGCACGCCACCTTCTCCACGATCGAGCGCCAATTTCGCGCACCGGATGGAATCGATGGCCACTCCCGCCGAATTGGGCGAATCCTGCACGGAAAGACGCAGTTCCAGGTCCATGGGCACGTCGCCGAAAAGCGTTCCCTCCATGCGGATAAAGCACACCTTGTTATCCTTCTGCCAAGGAACATAGTCACTGGGGCCGATATGAATGTTTTCGTTTTCCAGCCGTTTGGCGGTGACTGATTGCACGGCTTCCGTTTTCGATGTTTTCTTGGAAACAAGACGGTGACGGTTGAGCATATTCAGGAAATCGGTGTTGCCGCCGGTATTGAGCTGGTAGGTCCGATTGAGTTTTACGCCGCGTTTCTTAAATAAATCCGTCAAAATACGATGTGTGATGGTGGCCCCCAGCTGAGACTTGATGTCGTCGCCGATCAGCGGCAGATTTTTTTCCGCGAATCGTTTGGACCACTCCGGATTGCTGGCGATAAAAACGGGCATATTGTTAATAAAGGCGATACCGGCTTCCAACGCGCATGAAGCGTAAAACTTCGTGGCCTCCTCGGAACCTACGGGCATGTAGTTAAGAAGAATCTCCGCCCCCGAATCCTTGAGCGTTTTTACGACTTGTTCCTGGTCGGGCTCGGGCTGGTCCGCGACGACGAACGTGTATTTCTCGTCGTAATCCTTCATGTGTTCGGACACGCCATCGAGCGTCCTGCCCATTTGGACGATGACGCCCGCCAAAGGAAGTTCGGGACAAAATTTCAACGCGCAGTTTGGTTCCGCAAAAATAGCCTCGTTGACATCTTTTCCGACCTTTCTTTTGTCTATGTCGAACGCGGCAACCACTTTGATGTCGAACGGTCTGAATCCGCCGATATCCCAATGCATAAGACCGGTAGCCTCCTCGGGCGTCTTGCTTTCATAGTAATGAATACCTTGAAGAAGCGAACTTACACAGTTGCCAACGCCCGCGATGGCGATTTTTATTTTATCCATACCGCAACTACCTCCCATCCATCAGAGACGACATGTACCAGGGCACGAGGAACATATGAAAATTTCAATATGAAATAACATGCTATAACATTAGGTTTCAAGTATACTACAAAAAAAAATGATAAGGCAAAGAAAATCTAGTAAGCGATCTATTCGACCATTTGATTCGCGCTATTGTTGTTCGCCAAGCGCAGGTTACGTATTGTCAGCATTTGTGTTGCAACGAATAACAGTAATAATATATATAAACATCATTATGTAAGTATATGCGCGCTCATGCGCCGTGCGTATATTGTTTTAGAGTATAAATAGCACGGCAAAAAAAGCCAGGGTAAAATTACTTTTAAATTGAAAAAGGTAAAATTAAACAGCTACTTGTCAGCAAAAAAGGAATAAAAATTATTAAATGTATTACGATGTAATAGTATTGTAAGGCTAATTATAAACAATAACCTCCGGTATTGTAATTAAAAAAGTACTGTAGTATCTTAGTAATAAGATGCAATGCCATGAAAAGATCTATAGATTAATTAGTTAAAACCATATAATCGCTTTGATTGGAAAGGATAAACATTCCTAACCAAACAAAAATATTTCTACTGAATAATACGAAAACAGATCGAAGACGCATAGCCTTATGGCTTAAGAGAGAAGAAAACCCGCCAATTTAATCACCTTAAAGGACTGTTAGTGTTTGATTTGCAATTAACGAATATCAAACATATGTCCTGATTGTCGTCTATCCAAAAAATAAGCGGATAGCTTGATTGAACTACCACAAAGAGCCATGCTCTTTTGGAAATTAGTCCTGAATTTAAGAGCGCGCCGGTAAAGACAGCGCGATTACTCTTAGTCTGGTTTCCTGTTCGGTCAGATAAAGGGCCTTCTTTTTATAAATAGCCACATGACATGCGCGCTTTGCGTTCCGCATAATAAGTTTTGCGCATATTATTCTAAGCTTTTAAACGATAAAGTTACCGGTAGTGGTTTCGGGCCATTTAAAAGTAGCGTTGCGGCTGTTATAATAGTATCCGGCGACCACGCTACCCCCACTTTCAGGAGGAACTTATGAGTGTTCACGAACTTGCCGGAAAGCCCGCTCCCGCCTATTTGCTGATCAATACTCCAAGACTTGTGTCCGCGTACTACAATCGCCGGCCTGATATGTCGGAGACGGCTCAGCGCGTGAGTTTCGGGACTTCCGGGCACCGCGGGTCCTCATTGGAAAACAGTTTCAATGAATTCCATATCCTGGCGATCAGCCAGGCCATCTGCGAATACCGTACATCCAAATCCATCAACGGGCCGCTTTATATCGGCATGGATACCCACGCGCTTTCGGAACCCGCGTTGGCCAGCGCCCTGGAAGTATTCGCCGCTCATGGGGTAACCGCCATGCTGGAGAAAAATCTGCGGTACACCCCCACCCCGGTGATTTCGCACGCCATCCTGACCTATAACCGGGGCCGAAAAGAAGGGCTGGCCGATGGCGTGGTGGTGACCCCCTCCCACAATCCGCCCGATTCGGGCGGCTTTAAATACAACCCGCCCAATGGCGGCCCCGCTGACCCGGAAACCACCAAAACCATTGAAGACCGGGCCAACGAGATTCTTGAAAACGGCATAAAGGACGTCAAACGGATTCCTTACGAGAAAGCGCTCAAGGCCGACGCCACCCATTATTATGACTACATGATCCCCTATATCCGAGACCTTGAGAACATAGTGGACATGCAGTCCATTGTTTCCGCCGGGTTGAAGATAGGCGTGGACCCGCTGGGAGGATCGAGCGTTGATTACTGGGATGTGATAGCGGAGCGCTACCGGTTTCCCCTGGAAGTGGTGAACAGGAGCGTGGATCCCACGTTTGCGTTCATGACCGTGGACAAGGACGGCAAAATCCGCATGGATTGTTCTTCCCCCTACGCCATGGCGCGTTTGATCGGGTTGAAGGACAACTTCGACATCGCTTTCGGAAACGATCCCGACGCCGACCGTCACGGCGTGGTGACCGAAAAATGGGGTTTGCTCAACCCCAACCACTATCTGTCCGCGGCCATATGGTATCTGTTCCAGAACAGGCCTCAATGGAGTCAAAACGCGGCGGTGGGCAAAACGCTGGTGTCCAGTTCCATGATCGACCGTGTGGCGTCCCGCCTTAAAAGAAAACTCTCCGAAGTGCCGGTGGGATTCAAATGGTTTGTGGACGGCCTCATCGACGGTTCGTACGGATTCGGGGGAGAAGAAAGCGCGGGCGCCTCTTTCCTGAGAAAAAACGGGACCGTGTGGACCACCGACAAGGACGGGATCATCATGGACCTGCTGGCGGTGGAAATAACCGCCCGCACCGGAAAGGACCCCGGCGCGATCTACGCCGAACTGGAGGAGATGTTCGGTTCGCCGGTTTACGAGCGGCTCGACACCCCGGCCACGCCCGAACAGAAAGCGGTTCTTAAAAAACTGACTCCCGACATGGTGGAAGCGAAAACCATGGCCGGGGAGCCCATCGTGGCCAAACTCACCAAGGCGCCCGGCAATGACGCTCCCATCGGGGGCCTCAAGGTGACCACGGAAAACGGTTGGTTCGCGGCGCGTCCGTCAGGCACCGAAAACATTTACAAGATCTATACGGAAAGCTTCAAGGGGCTGGATCACGTGCGCCGGATTCAGAAGGAAGCCGAAACCATCGTGCAGGACGCCCTGAAACGGGCGGGCGTTTGATTGGGACTTTTTTGAAGCGCCCCGCGCGCTAACTCCATTGCCGGCGTCCAGAAAATAGGCTCATAAAAAAAGCCACCCCTGACCGTGGCGCCGGCGAGGTGGCTTTTATATGTAAAATGGCGGAGAGAGAGGGATTCGAACCCTCGGTGCAGCTTTACACCGCACACTCGCTTAGCAGGCGAGCGCCTTCAGCCGACTCGGCCATCTCTCCGTACTGCGCCTTGTTGTCATGGCGGAGGGAGTAGGATTCGAACCCACGGAACCTTTCGGTTCAACGGTTTTCAAGACCGCCGCCTTAAACCACTCGGCCATCCCTCCATTGAGGGGGTAACCTACCATCCCAAAATGTACAATGTCAACGCTCTTGCGCCCCCCGCCGGACAGGGCGCTGAACTCATATTGTTATACCGGAGCGCGTCTGAGAAGTATTGGTAAAAAGGAAAATATCAATTTTGAAACCGGTCTACAATACCTTTGTGTTTTTTTACCGGGCAACCTGAGAAACATTTTTTTAAAATTCTATCGGGATTCACGGTCAGCGCTTTGACCGCAAGCCCTGTTCTATTTCCCGGGCCACTTTCCGGGCGGCTTCCACACGGTCCGCGGCGTCCCGGATGGGCCGTCCGATAACGATATAGTCGGCGCCCGCGGCCACGGCCTGGGCGGCCGTGGTGACCCGTTTCTGATCGTCTCCCGCCACCAGGCTCCATTCCGGCCGGATGCCCGGCGTCACGGCCAGAAAATCCGGCCCCAGTTCCTGTTTGATACGGGCGACCTCCCTGCCAGAACAGACGACTCCGGCGCAGCCCGCGTCTTGAGCGATACGAGCGCGCAGCAGCGCCAGTTCGCTCAAATCGCGCTGAAACTCCTCCCGGAATCCGAGGGGGCCGAGCGCTTCGGGGCTCAGACTGGTCAGCACGGTTATGCCAAGCGCCTTGGTCCGGCCTCCGCTGGCTTCAACCACGGCCCGCAGCATGGCCGCCCCCTCATCGCAATGAGCGGTAACCAGGTCCGCGCCGAGCGCCGCCGCCGATGCGAACGCGCCTTTAACGGTGGCGGGGATGTCGTGAAATTTAAGATCCAGAAACAGGCCGGCCGATCCTCCCGCGGCTCGCACCGCTTCCACCGCCGCGGGGCCCTCCTTGACGAACAGCTGAAGTCCCACCTTGAACAGCCCGATTTCGTTCTTGAGTTCCTCCACCAGTTCCTTGGCCTGGCCAAGATCAGGCACGTCGAGAGGAAATACAATATAATCCTTAGCTTGCCTGTTTGGCTTCATGGATTTCTCCCTGCGTGGTTCGCGCCTGTATTATCATGGAACGGATCGGATTACAACGCGCCGGGCCGGATTTGAGCCGCGCGCGTAATTCTGCTAAGGTCGACTCCGCTTTGCGCCCGGGAAAATAAGGAGCAGGGAAACGAATAGGCGAAAGAACATACACGGGTGGATCGGGCTGCTGGTTCTGCTGTTTTCCGGCGCGCTCCTCGCGCTGCGCGTCGAGCCGGTGGTATCCTGGTTTTATTCGCTGGCGTGGTGGTCCTACATTCTGATCGCGGACAGTCTGGTGTATCGCATTGCGGGATCGAGCATGATTATGGACAGGCCGAAAGGCTTTCTGGCGCTGCTCCCCTGGTCCGTGACCATCTGGCTGGTTTTCGAGCTGTTCAATCTGTCGCTCAAAAACTGGAGCTATACCGGCGTCGCCGGGAACATCTGGCTGCGATGGCCGGGTTATGTCATCGCCTACGCCACGGTTCTGCCCGGTATGTTCGAAACATACGATCTGCTGGAATCGCTGGGGCTGTGGAACAATCGCAGGGCGCGGCCGCTTGCGGACGCCCGAAGGCTCTATGCGTGGTTTATGGTCACCGGATTGGCGATGCTCGCGCTGTCGGCTTTTTTCCCTTTGTACTGTTTCCCCCTGGTATGGGGCGGGTTCATCTTTCTTCTGGAACCGGTGAACCATCGCTGTGGCGGCCCCTCTCTGTTGAGGGAATGGGAAACCGGGAGTGTGCGCCGCTTCTGGCTGCTCATGATTTCCGGTCTGATCTGCGGCCTGCTCTGGGAGTTCTGGAATTTTTGGGCCGGGTCCAAATGGATTTACTCGGTGCCTTTTGTGGGCTTTCTGAAGCTGTTTGAAATGCCCCTGTTGGGGTTTCTGGGGTTCCCGCCGTTCGCCGTGGAATGCTACGCCATGTATGGCGCGGCGCTGACCACGCTGCGTCTCCCGGCGTGGGAAAAAGGCGCGTCGAGGATGGGCCCGGCGCGGTCGTGGCAAATTCAGGCGACGGTCTATGGTGTCATGGCCGTGTTCTGGATTCTCTGCGTCATACTCATTGACCGTTTTACCGTTATATCGTTTACGCCATGATTGATAATACAGTGTACATGGTCAGTTTGGGCTGTTCCAAGAACCTGGTGGACAGCGAATACGCCTTGGGTGAATTCACCAAGCTCGGCTATACCATAGCCGAAGAGCCGGACGAGGCGGCGGTGATTTTCGTCAACACCTGCGCCTTTATACAGTCCGCGGTGGAAGAAGCCGTGGAAGTAATCCTGGACCTGGCCGAATTCAAGACACAGGACCCGCGCCGTCTGTTCGTGGTGGCCGGCTGCCTGCCTCAGCGCTACGGCGGGGAGCTGCAAAAGGAGCTTCCCGAGGTGGACATATTTCTGGGCCCGGGGGAGATTTCCCGGCTGGGCGAATTTCTAAAAGTCGGCGCGCGCGACATCACCCAGGCCCCGCCCTACGGTCTGGCGCATGAACCGTGTCCGGGGCAGGGCATGACCAGGGTTCCCGCCACGCCCTTTTATACGTCGTATCTCAAAATAGCCGAAGGGTGCGACAACCGGTGCGCGTTTTGCGCCATCCCCCGTATTCGCGGGCCGTACCGGAGCGTGGATCCGGATATCATTCTCAACGAAGCCCGCGCGCTGGCCGAACGCGGCGCCGTGGAACTGAACCTCGTGGCTCAGGACACCACACGCTATGGGGAAGATTTGCCGGGCGGTTTGAGCCTGGAATCCCTGTTGGAACGGCTTCTTCGCATAGAAAGCGTCCAATGGTTCCGCGTCATGTACCTGTACCCGGAGCGCGTCACCGATCGACTGATTGATCTCATGGCCGGTAATCCCAGAATTCTGCCTTATTTCGACCTCCCCTTTCAGCATGTGAGCTCCCCGGTGCTCAAAAGAATGGGCAGGGGGGCCATGAAAACGGGTCCCCTGGAACTGGTGGAGCGCATACGCGGCAAAATCCCGCGCGCCGCGATCAGATCGACGCTCATGACGGGCTTTCCGGGGGAAACCGATGAAGATTTCGCGGAGCTGATCGATTTTATCGCGCAGGCGCGCCTCGACCATCTGGGCATGTTCGCGTTTTCTCCCGAGGAGGGAACCATCGCCGCGGCGATGAAGAACCAGGTTCCGAAAAAGGTCAGGCTGAAACGATTGGAACTGGCTATGAAATTGCAAAAAAGCATATCCAGGGAGATAAACGAAGCCCGCGTGGGGTCACGGATTGAAGCGCTGGTGGAGGGCCTGAGCGAAGAAACGGACCTGTTGCTGCAAGCGCGCGCCTGGTTCCAGGCGCCTGAAGTCGACGGCGTAACGCTTATCAATTCGGGTCAGGCTCAAGTCGGAGAAATTGCGCCCGTGCTCATCACGCAGGCGGGAGACTACGACCTGGTGGGTGAAATCATAGAAGAGCCAGAGCGTAGATAGCGATAACTTTCCGACCGGAGGGGTGGCGGCATGCACAAAATCAGGACTATGGTACCGATATTGTTCTTCCTGGGGCTTGTTTTCGCCGGCTACGCGTCGGCCGCGGAAGTCAGGCAGCCGGTCTTACTCCATCACATGTCCACGCAAACCTCCTGGTTCGGATCTCCGATCATCCACAATCTGGGGAGCGGCAGCCCCAAACTCATTGGAACCTACTACAAGATTTATGTGTGGGATAATGAGTTCAACCTCCTGGATACCGCCGAATCGGGCTCTGCTTATCCGCACGAAGGACGAATCTACTCCCCCGCGGTATGCGCCGATCTGGAGGGAGACGGGATCTATGAAATCGTCGTGGGCAGCAACAACGGAAAAGTGGCCGCCTACGAGTGGCGGAACAACGCCCTGTCAATAAAAGACGGTTGGCCCGCCAGCGCGTGCAACGCTGGGCAGTGCCCCGAGGTTCGGGGGCTCGCGGCGGGCGATCTGGACAACAACGGGACCATCGAAATCGTGGCCACCACCACGCAAACCAACGGCGGCGCGCAGGTGTTCGTCTACAACTATGACGGCTCGTTGTACCAGCCCGCGGGACTCTTCTTCGACGCCTGGCCGCGCTACAATACGGAAACCGGAGAAGGCGGCGACGCGGACGACAACGGGGCCGGAAATCATGGCTACGGTTGCTACGGTCTCAACGTGGGTATCGGGAATCTCGACGATGACGCATTCAAGGAAATCGTGGTCACTTTTGATAATCACCAGATCAATGTGTTTCAGCATACCGGCGAAAGCATGCTGGCGTCCTCCTATTTCACCAACCGCTCGTCGCAATATTCCGGCAATCGTCTGAACTGGGGCCAATTCATACGCTACTTCGATCCACAGGTCGAAGAGGATCATTACCATCTGCATATCGGCGACTGGCCCGGCCCCAGCACGAAGAAATGGATGCAGTGGACGGAATCTCCGCCGTGCGTGACCGACCTTAACCTGGATGGAAAGAATGAGGTGGTATGCGTTTCCAATGTGGAAAAGGACGAGCCCTACGACACGAAACATCATTCCATCATGGCCCTTGAAGGCTCATACGGGGATGGGGAGCGGAGCGCGCGACGTCTTGCCGGATGGGAGAACCTGCCTTCTTCAGGATATCCGTTAAGCCGCGTGTTGGACTGGTATCCGCCGAGCAATCCACCGGCCCCCACCATTGTGGATATCCTGGGCGACTCCCACCCTGAAATACTGTACGCCGCGCATGACGGACGCGTTTATTGCGTTTCCTCGACCGCCACACAGCTTTGGAGCCGGGACATAAGGCATGGGCGGGCGCTTATGTACGCGTCGGAAATCATGGTGGCGGACCTGAACCAGGACAACATTCCCGAGCTGATATTGACGACCTTCGGCAATCCGGAAAACGTGGCGCCCGGTCAGGCCCATGGCTATCTCATGATTCTGGACCGAAACGGAAATGTGCTTCACGATATTGAATTGCCGGAGCAGGGAACCAACGGAAACGGCAAGGGCGCGCCCGCCGCGCCGACCGTGATGGATCTCACCGGCGACGGGACGCTGGAAATCATCGTGCAGACTTTCGGAGCGGGCTGTTTTGTATATACTGTTCCCGATTCACGGGAAAATCTCCTGCTGTGGCCGACCGGTCGAGGCAATTATCTGCGTGACGGCGCCCCCTGGACGACGCTCACATCGCCTCCCGGCAAGGTTACCCTGCAATCTCCGTCCGGTGTAATCGATGACACGACGCCAACCTACCGATGGAATCCGGTGGCTGGCGCCACGTGGTACTATTTCTGGCTCAACGATCCCAGCGGCGCGCCTGCGCTCAAAAAATGGTACCAGTCAAAGGATGTCGTCAGCGGGGGCGTATGCTCGATCACTCCTGATCTGCAATTGGGACAGGGAGCGCACCGATGGTGGGTACAATCCTGGAACAGCAATGGTTACGGCCCGTGGAGCGCGGCCATGAACTTTACGGTAAGCGTTTTGAAGCCCGGAAAGGCAACCTTGCTGGGGCCTTCGGGAACGACGTCCGACACTACGCCCACCTATTCATGGAACGCGGTAGACGGCGCCACATGGTACTACTTCTGGCTGAACGACCCCAGCGGCGCCCCGGCGCTCAAGGAATGGTATCGCGCGCAAGACATTGCGAATAACGGCGTGTGTTCCATCACTCCGAATTTGCCGTTGGGCCAAGGCGTTTACCGGTGGTGGGTACAAACCTGGAACTCCAACGGCTACGGCCCATGGAGCGCCCCCATGAGCTTCACGGTAGGTTCCTCGAAGCCCGGAAAGGCGACCTTGCTGGGGCCTTCGGGAACGACCTCCGACGCCACGCCTACCTACACATGGAACGCGGTAGACGGCGCCACATGGTACTATTTCTGGCTCAACAACCCCAGCGGCGCCGCGGTGTTAAAAAAATGGTATCGCGCGCAGGATATTGTGAATAACGGCGTGTGTTCCATCACTCCTGACTTGACGCTGGGGTTGGGAGCGCACCGATGGTGGGTACAAACCTGGAACTCCAACGGCTACGGCCCGTGGAGCGCCCCCATGAGCTTCACCAGGCAATAGGCGCCGGCTTCTCCGCTTTAGTCCTTTTATGATTCGACGTGGTTTCCGGTCGTCAAGGTGATGACGCTGCGAACGCCCTGTTCGGGATCGTTTTCCAGGTGAATGTCGCCCAGGTTCTTTCGTGAGGCGAGCCGGGCTATGGCCAGCCCGAAACCGGTGCCGGTGGGTTTTGACGAGTAGAACGGCTCGAAAAGCGTTTCTTTTTCCACATCCTCGGGCAGCGAGCCCTTGTTATGGATCGAAATTTTCAGGAAACGCGCGCCGTCGGAAACACGCGCCGAAATCCTGATCGGATGTCCTTCGGCGGCGGACGCTTCAAAGCTGTTTTCCAGAGTGTAATAGAAAAGCGTTGACAGATCCCGGTAATCTCCCTGCACGGTCGTACGGGACGGGTCTATATCGAGGACAATGTCGATAGGGCCGAATTTGGGCGTTTCCTTTAAACGATTTATCGCCTCGACGATCAGTGTTTCCGTGGAGTGGGTTTTAAAGTCCGGCTCGTTTTGAAACATATCCGTGTAGACGGCTATGTCCTTGATCATACGCTCCAGCCGTTCGTTTTCTTTCAGGATGACTTCGAAGGCGCTGAAGTCGGGAATGCCCTGTTCGACCTTTTTCTTCAGCCTCATGATGCTTCCCCCGATGATAGTCGTGGGATTCCTGACCTGATGGGCTATTCCTCGGATAACTTCGCGGTCGCACCTGGAAGTCGCGGTAATAAAGGAATCGGTGGCGACGAGCATGCAGAAGTCCAGCAGCTTATCCAGGGCGAACTCCACGCGTTCCCGCTCTAAGTCATGTTCAATCTCTCTGACGATATTCTGGCAGAATTGTCTGGTTATGGCGTAGGCGAGGTTTATATAACGCTGGTCGATGTTCAGATCCACATGACGAAGACCGCTTCTCCAGAGATGCGAGAGAAAGGGGCGCGTCATCCGTTCCTTAAAGAGCGACTCAAACCATTCGGCAAGGATTTCGGCGAGCTTATCGGGCGGCTGGCAATGATCCAATATGATCCTGGTGCGGGGTATGGCGCGAAAATAATCGAGCACGTATCTGCCGTACTCTTTTTTGTGGGAGATAAAAAAAGGCGCGTGCGCGGCCAGCAGCGCGAAATCGTCCTCTGAAATATCCAGCTTGGATATAAAGTCATGCATACGTTCATCCGGCGCGGGAATTGCTGTCATTGGAAATCGCTCCTTGTAAATACTATGCTCGGAAAAAAACGAAGGGTTTTTAAAGTAGTATAGTCATTAAAAAGCGGCCAAGGCCGCCTTTTTTCCCCATCACGCGCCGTGTATCGGGATTTTGGCGCGAATTTCGCTAAAGATTTTTACTTACGGGGAAGATAATATAATAAGCATGTTTTTTGCAACTACAAGTCGCCGCAGGAGGGCGGCGCGAGGATGTAGCCGCCAGATCGATGAGGGCTTGAAAAATATTTATTTTTTATGTTTGAACCGGGAGTGAATCTGGGGTCTAATGATTAAAGGGGAGCCGCTGAGCACTACGATATGGCGGGAGATGAATTATGGATTGGATAAACAAGGAATATAAAAAGAAAGCCAGAATCGTTGAGCGCGAAATAAAAAAAGCGCAGACGGAACTCCGCAGAATCGAACTTGAGGGCTATTATTCGGACCGTGAAATGGACGAAAAGGAAGTCCGGATGGAGAAGCTCAAGAAAAGATTGATGGAGCTTCAAAAGGAAATCGACCGTCTGTGGCATCTGGACAAAGGCGGAACGCTGCGCTCTCACCCTGAAGACGATGAAATGGAACTGGAGCCCGTAGCGGCGGCCGGAGGCGCCGAATCCTGATCGTCCGCTGTTTCTGTCCGGCAAGTCCCGGGCGGCTCTTGGAATCGTGGCCTGAAAGATGAGAAGTCCCTGGGGCATTTTAGCCTTTCTGCGAATACTCTCGCCGACCTTTCTCAAACTGTGTTATCGCCTGTTCACCGACCGGAGAGTGCCGTATCGCGCTAAAATGATCGTAATTGCGGCGGTGCTCTATGTAATCATTCCCCTGGATCTGGTTCCCGACTGGATAGCCCCCTTTATGGGCTATATCGACGACTTTCTGGCGCTGTCTTTCGGCCTGCAAATATTCGTGCGAATGGCGCCCAGCGAGGTCGTTCAGGAACACGCCGTGGCGCTTCGTTGGGAACAAAATTCCAAAAGACGATAAAAAAACCTGCCTTATTCAATTGCCTCCCCATAAACCGGTTCTTATCCTGTAAATAGCGAAGCCGATTGCCTGCGGGAAATCGAAATGGTATAGGTGAGGGCTCAAAAGAAAATTCACCTTATGGTAACCGAAAAGAGGAGGTTGCTTGTGAAAAAGACCCTCATGCTTTTGGCCTCGTTCATTCTGCTATGGAGCGCTGTATCAGCTATGGCGGGTGAAAAAGAATTAGACTCGGTGCGAGTTACTGTGGAGTTGCAGTACAAAGAAAGGAAAAATCCCATGGTTGTAATGGAAACATCGCTTGGAACAATCAAGATTGAATTGCTGGAAGACAAAGCCCCCGTAACGGTGAAGAATTTCCTGGAATATGTTGATGACGGATATTACGATGGAACCGTTTTTCATCGCGTGATAGGAAATTTCATGATCCAGGGAGGCGGATTTACGCCCGATATGAACCAAAAAGAGACCAAGGCCCCCATCAAAAACGAGGCGGACAACGGTCTTGAAAATAAACGCGGCACGCTGGCCATGGCCCGAACCAACGTGGTGGACAGCGCGACATCGCAGTTTTTTATCAATGTGGTGGATAACGAATTTCTCAATCATCAGGACAAATCAGCTCAGGGTTACGGATACGCCGTGTTCGGACGCGTGGTTGAAGGAATGGACGTTGTGGACAAAATCAAGAACGTTTCGACGACCACCAAGGGTTATTATCAGGACGTGCCGAAAGACCCTGTGGTAATAAAGAGCGTAAAACGGGTAGACGAAGAAAAGTAGAAGAAAACAGTAACAAAGCCGGAAAATCGCAACTGTGCGAATGGGTTGCCTATTGACATAAGAGGCTATTCCCTTTAGACTCTCAAACATGAGGGAGAAGGCTCATTATCCAATCTCCCGCTGGTGGGGGTGGGGAGATTCTGATAAGAGTTTTAAGCTCCACGAACGGTCCGCCTTCTTTCCTTTCCTGAAAAACGCGGTGGATGTGTCCAATTTAAGGCCATGTCCACCGCCTTTTCTTTCTCAGCTAAGTATCCCTGAAAGCAGCCTGAGTTCCACGGTTATATCCGCTCTGCATGATATTTTCGACCCGGAACATGTGTCCGTTGAACGGGAGGACCGGGTCAGGAACTCGCTGGGCCGGAGTTACCGCGATCTTCTTTCCATGCGGCTGAACCGGTTGCCCGCTTTGTGCGACGCGGTCGTGTTTCCTCAAACCCAGGACCAGGTCCGGCGATTGATTGCGCTCGCCTCCCAAAAAGAACTGCGGCTGGTTCCGGTAGGCGGCGCGACCAGTGTGGTTGGAGGAGTGGAACCGGTTTACGGCGCGCCGGAATCGAGCGTCGTGGCCGTAAATCTGTCCAAGATGAACCGTATTTTGAGCGTTGATCCTGTTTCGCTCACCGTGCGGGTTCAGGCGGGCGCATATGGACGCGACCTGGAACAGGCGCTGAACCGATACGGATTATCGTTGGGCCATTTTCCGGAGTCGTTTCACTTTTCCACGGTCGGAGGATGGATCGCCGCCTCCTCGTGCGGTCAGAATTCGACCCTTTACGGCAAAATCAACGATCTGGTTATGGGACTCACCGTGGTGACCCCGGCCGGCGTCTTTTCCGGCGACGAGTTTCCGGCGCACGCCCAGGGGCCTGATCTCAAAAGCCTCTTTTTGGGCTCGGAAGGGACGCTGGGAGTCATTACCGAGGCGCTGCTCAAGGTTCATCCGCAGCCGGAACGAACTGATTATTTCGGACTTCTGTTTCCCGATTTCGCGGCGGGAGTGGAAGCGTCGAGGCATATAATGCGCAGAGGGTTGACCCCGGCCGTTATCCGCCTGTCCGACGGTCCTGAAACCGATCTGGGACTGGCGCTTCTCCCCCGTTTTTCCAATCCGCTCGGCGAAATTGCGAAACAAAATGTCTTTCGCTTTCTGCGGGCGCGAGGCTATGAAGCCGGCCGCCGGTCGCTGATGATACTGGGATTCGAAGGACGCGGACGGGTCGTCCGGGCGCAGCGAAAGGACGCGGCGCGTGTGGCCGGCGCTCTGGGGGCTCTCTGTCTGGGATCCATGGTGGGGCGTCAGTGGAAAAAAGGCAGGTTCGACAACCCCTATCTCCGAGATACACTCATGAACATGGGCATGCTGGTGGATACCCTTGAAACCGTAACCCTATGGTCCAACATGGAGCGCCTCTATCAACAGGTAAGAAAAGCCATATTGGACGGCATGCGTGAAACCGGGACACCGGGCATGGTGGCCGCGCACCTATCCCACTTGTATCCCCAGGGCAGTTCGCTGTATTTTATTCTTCTGTGCGCGCAGTGTCCGGACAGGGAACTCGAACAATGGCGCCTGATCAAAGCCAGGGCTACCAACGCCATAATGGAAAGCGGCGGCGCGTTAAGCCATCATCACGGGATAGGGCTGGATCACCGTGAATGGTTCAGAAGCTCGCTCGATGACACGCGGCGGCGCTTAATGGAGGCGCTGAAAACCGGCCTTGATAAAGAAGATTTCATGAACCCGGGAAAATTGTTTTCCTGACATGCTCGTTGATCGCGCCAAGCGGGGGAATAAGCCATGCTCTACTCTCTCAGCGCGCTCCCGCAAGCAAGGGCGGAAGCCATATCCGGTATGGAGCGCGAACGGTTCGACCTGGTGGTCATCGGAGGCGGAATTACCGGCGCGGCCGTGGCGCGCGACGCGCGCCAACGAGGTCTGAAGACGGCGCTCCTGGAGAAGGACGATTTCGCTTCAGGGACCAGCGGCAGGTCCAGCCGCATGGTTCACGGCGGTCTGCGTTATGTTTCGCAGGGGCGGTTGGGACTGGTTCGCGAATCCTTGCGCGAACGGTTCACTCTGTCCAGAATCGCTTCCACGCTTGTCCGGCCGAGCCGCTTCATCTTCCCCATTCAAAAGAGCGCGTTCGACGCGCTGTACATTTCGGTGGGACTGCTGATCTATGATCTGCTGTCGCTGGACTGCTATCTTGGCGGAAGCCGGATCATTGGAGCGGACACCGCGGCCAGGGCCCTCCCTGTCCTGCGCGGCGCGCGTTTCCACGGGGCTCTTTCCTACCCGGACTGCACGGTCGACGACGCGCGGCTCACCCTGTGCACGATACTTTCGGCGCTTCCTCATGGTCTGAAGGCGCTCAATCACGCCCGGGTTACGGGGGTGATCTTTGAACACGGCGCGGCGCGCGGAGTCAGGGTTGAAGACGTCCTGGGCGGTGTCGAGTTCACGGTAAAGGCCCGCGCCGTGCTGGCCGCGATGGGGCCCTGGTCCAATGAGCTATCGGACCTTGACGCCACGTTTGACAGACGTCTGGTGCGCCTCACCAAAGGGGTTCATGTAATGGTTCCCCGGGAGCGGTTGAGTATCGAACAGCCGGCCACGGTCTTTTCGCCTATCGATCACCGGCCGCTGCTGTTGCTGCCGTGGCGGAACTACACCTTGTTCGGCAACACCGACACCGATTTTGACGGCGACCCGGATCGGGTGGAAACGGGCCGTAATGATGTCGACTATCTGCTTGCCTCGATAAACGCCTGCCTGCCCCACCTGGCGCTGACCGTTCGGGACGTGCGCGGCGCCGTCGCCGGACTCAGGCCGTTGGTATATGAAGGGGAGGCGCGGGAAATGGACGTCAGCCGCGAACATCGGCTGGAACAGAGCCCCACTGGGCTGTTCGCGCTGTACGGGGGTAAGCTTACCACCAACCGCGCCATGGCCGAAGAAGCCGTGGACAGGATTTGCGCGTATCTGGGAGTGAAAGCCTTTCCTTGCCGCACCCGCTGGACGTCGCTCGATGGCGCGAAGCCAAACGGGCTTCAGCGCTGTATCGAGGAAGCCGCGAAAATCGGAGAGCGCGATGGATGGGACGCCGAAACCGTGGTTCATTTTATCCATTCCTATGGGGGCAGGGCGCGGGAGGTCATGCGCTCCGTGGCGCGCGACCCGGAGTCCAAACAGGCTATACATCCCACCGTCCCCGTGCGTTGGGGCGAGGTGGAATACACGATTCTTCACGAAGGCGCGGCCCGGCTTTCGGATGTCATGACCCGGCGTCTTCATCTATCGTATCTGCTGCAGGATATCGATCAACCGTTGGTGGAGCGTGTGATGGAACAAATGGCGCGGATTCTGGGGTGGGACGCGGCGCGGCGGGAACAGGAGCTGGCGCGCTATTGGCGCGAGCATGACGCCGCGCGGCGGGTGTGGGCATGAAGACGGCGGTTATCGTCAATCCCGCCTCGGCCAACGGAAGAACGGGAAAACGCTGGCCAGGCCTGATGCGGAAACTGGACGCCGAGCTTGGAGGGCCCCTCGAGGTGACGCAAACCGAGTATCCGGGGCACGCCAGTCAATTGGCGCGTGACCTCCTCACCAGTGGTTACGATCTGATCGTATCGGCCGGTGGCGACGGAACGCATAATGAAGTCCTGAACGGTTTTTTGCGGGATGACCGTCCCCTTAATGAAAAGGCCATACTGGCGCCGTTCAGCCTGGGGACCGGCGGTGATTTCATACGCACTCTGGGATGGCCCAAAGATGTGGGTTTTCTGATCGAAAAGCTCAAAAATCCGACCGGCATGCGAATGGACGTGGGAAAAGCCCGATACGCGGGCCTGAACGGCGGAACGGAAACACGCTACTTTTTGAACATGGTCGATTTCGGCATGGGAGGCGCGGTGGTGGAACGGGTGAACCGCACCACCAAAGCCTTTGGCGGGGCCGCCAGCTTCCTCTGGGGCATTCTGACCACCCTTTTGCGGTACAAATCGCCGCCCGCGCGCTACCGTGTGGATCAAGGTCCCGAGAAAACATTCGACCTCTACAATTTCATCATTGGCAACGGTCGCTATTACGGCGGCGGCATCCAGGCGGCGCCACACGCCAGGCTGGACGACGGCTTGCTGGACGTGGTGATGGTCGAAACGTTCGGGCGCTGGGAGGCGGCGCGCACGCTGCCCAGCTTCCGCAAGGGAACCCATCTGGACCATCCCAAGGTGAACTGGTTTCGAGCCAGCCGTATCGACGCCTTCTGCGAACAAACCGTGTACATCGACATGGACGGCGAATGCGTGGGGACGCTCCCCGCGACCTTTGAGATTCTTCCCAACATGGTGAATGCGCTGGCTTAACTGCAATTAACCTTGACAATATTTTTTAGCCGGCGTATCTTTAATTTTTCCATTGACGCTTCTGCGCCTTCTTGCAGGTCGTTTCCTCTCTATTTCCGGAGATCACAACAACAACTCATTCGATTAAAATAAGGCTGTGTCACAGTTTTGGCCGGAGTATTCTCATGTTCAAGCGATGGGGACGGGAAAACGGGTATCGGGATGTTTTGCGTATTGGACTGCCCCTGGTGGTCAGCATGGGGACCACCTCTATCATTCATTTCACCGACCGTATGTTTTTGAGCAACTATTCGGTTGAAGCCATCGCCGCGTCGGCGCCCGCGTCCATCGCATCTTTTCTGTTTCTGAGCTTTTTCATGGGCGTGGCCAGCTACGCCAACGTATTCGTGGCCCAGTACACGGGCGCCGGGGCTCCCCATAGAGTGGGCGCGTCGCTGTGGCAGGGTATCTATTTTTCCCTGGGGGCCGCGATTTTTCTGGGATCGCTGGTGTTTGTGGCGGAGTCTCTGTTTCGTTTCGGAGGCCATCCAGCCGAAATCCGGAAACTGGAGGTCATCTATTTCCGCGTTCTGACGCTGGGGGCGGGAGCGGTGGTCCTGTCCACGGCGCTGTCCTGTTTTTACACCGGGCGGGGAAAAAACCGGCCGGTGATGGTCGTGAACCTGCTGGGCGCGGCGATCAATATACCCCTGGACTATGTTCTGATCAATGGAATCGGCGTATTCCCTGAACTGGGCATCGCCGGGGCCGGGATCGCCACCGTCAGCGCGCAGGTGTGCATGGTGATTTTGTTCGCCGCTCTTGTTTTCAGGTCTTCCAACAACAGCCGCTATAAGGTGTGGGCCGCCCGCGCGTTCGACCGGGAGCTGTTCAAACGGCTGATGCGGTACGGCCTGCCCGGAGGCGCGCAATTTTTTATCGATATCTTCGCCGTCACCTTTTTCATTTTCATGATCGGCAGGCTGGGAAAGGTGGAACTGGCGGTTTCCAATATCGTGTTCGCCATCAACCATCTCGCCTTTATGCCCATGGTGGGATTTTCCATCGGGGTAAGCGCCATGGTGGGGCAGGCGATCGGAAAGGGAAGGCCGGAGGAAGCGCTGGAAGCGACCACCAGCACCTTCCACATAACCTTTACGTACATGACCTTCGTGGCGCTGGTGTTTGTGCTGGCGCCGGAAGCGCTCCTGAGCCTTTTCAGATCGAACGATTATTCAGCCCAGGAATACGGACAAATCATGAAGCTGGGCGTGGAGTTGCTTCGTTTCGTGGCGCTGTACACGCTGTTTGACTCCATGCTCATCATTTATTTCGGCGCGCTCCGGGGCGCCGGAGACATCTATTTCGTGATGCGCGCCATGGCCTTGATCGCGTCGATGGTTATGATCCCGGTCTACATCGGCGTGGAGTATCTGAATTTCGGGATCTACGCCACCTGGGTGTTCCTTACCTTGTACGTGGTGGTTCTGGCCCTGGTGTTGCGGTGGCGCTATCGCGCGAAGAAGTGGATGAGCATGAGGGTGATTGAGAGCCCGCCGCCCGTCCGGAACGCTCTGCCGCAGGAAAGCGCATAGCCGGGAGCGGCTTGCTTGCGCGGTTTGAACACAACTCCGGTCTAGCGGCAGAACACGTTCATAATCCGTTTCAGTCTGCTGCACGTCGCGGTTTCCTGACGCGGAAAATAATTCCTTCTCGCCTGTTCGACCAACTCGGGCCGGGCTTCCAGTATGAGACGCGCCGTCATTTCAGCCGTTTCGGCGGTGAGGGACGCGCACTGGTCAAAGTGTTTCTTGGGATCGCCCTTGACCTTTTTGGACAGCACGCGGCAGCACGCGCTTTTATGGGCGCCCTTGAACCAGTCGTGCAGTTGTTTGGCGCCCTGGCGGATCTCTTTTCTGCGACGCATGCATTTGCCGTTACTCAGGATGAGACCCAGACTCAAGGCCCCTCCGCTCAACGCGCCGCACAGACATCCGCTGTCGCCAAGGCCCATCGGCAACCCGGCGGCCAGTCCGATTGCCTGATCCTCGGTCAGGCCGCCGCCCAGAGCCTCGTTTATGGCCACCAGGACCGCTTCCGAGCATAAAAGCTGTTTGCTCACATAAAGCCGCTCGGCCCTGCTTCGAATGGCCTCGATGAGCTGTTCCGAGCCGCTATCCACCGATGGCGTACGTTTCTTGAGAGGTAGAATCAACATCTTTTCACAATCGGGACGCCCGGACGCCGCGCTCCGTTATGAACCGCGCAGTCCGGGCGCGATCAATGCTTTTACAAATCCCTACTTGGCTTCTTCGGACGGATATCCGGCGCCTTTCCACGCGTAAATGCCGCCGGGAAAACGATACACATTCTTGCAGCCGAGCTTCTTGGCCCACGCCGCGCCGTTGTGGCTGCGCGTGCATTTTACGAAGCCGCAATAGAAAACCAGAATCTTATCTTTGTCCGGTCCGAGCAGGGCGATGAAATCTTCCTGGGTCTTGCCGTCCGTTTCCTTGACATCCCATTCAGCCATGTCGGGGATGGGAAACAGGAACTGCTTGGCGCCCGGAACATGCTGTTTCTTATAGCTGGCCTCATAGGGCATGGTGTCAATAATAAGCATGTCCTTGCCGTTGTCGATCCATCCTTTCAGCTCGGTAACGGTGACCACGTCATAATCGCCGCGTTGTACTTCGCGGACCAGCTTCACGGCTCCCTGTTCCTTTTCCACCTCTTTTTGGAACATGTCGTCAGCCGCCACAGCGGCGGGGACAAAACTGAAAACCAGACCGATAACCGCGATCGCCGCCAAACAGAAACTTAACTTACGCATTCTCCATACTCCTTTATTTTGATGAGCTTTTTGCGCAACAGACGCCAAAAGGCCACTGGTTTTTCCTTGTTGAGAAACCGCCAGACATAAAGATAGATGACGCCCGCCGCCATCAGCATATCCCGGTATAACGAAGTCCGAATGCCGCTGAACGCCTCGGCTTCCGGATCGCCGGGACCGTAGCAGCCGCAATCGATGTCCAATCCGAGCCGGATGGCGTACAGCAGAATGGCGATAAACAGCGCGAGCAGGCCGCCGATGATGAACAACGCGCCGCGCGTGTCAAAGATCAGCCCCAGGGCGGCCGCCACCTCCACCACGGGGAGCAGGACTGAAAAGGGATCGATAACCGCCTCCGGCAGAATGCCAAAGGCCCTGATGGTCACCGCAAACACCTCGGGATTTTGAAGTTTGATGATCCCGGCGCTCAGGAAAAGGCCGGCCAGAATCAGTCTCACTACCCTGTAAGGCCACCGCGAAGCCGCTAAAAATCGTACCGCGTTCATGCTCAAGATATTTCAGGGTTAGATATCGCTTTCATAGGGGATGCGGGCCAAAACGGAGCCCGCAAGCCATCCCTAGTCAAGCCATAGTAGTAGCATGGCGGGAGGGTTCGCACAAATCGCTATTATTAATGATGTCAGACTGTTAAGATTGACTTTTCCTATTCTGACAGGGAGTGGACGAGTACATGCGGTTCGGTAAAGGCTGGTGTTCCCGAGCCGTGAAAAAGCGGGTCGACCAAAAAACCGCGGTCAGCGGCTCGGTTTTTTCAGGGTTTCAGTCAGGAAAAAAGCCGTGATCGCCGAAGCGATCGCGCAGGCCAGGACAAACAGGAACATCATGCGGTAAGCGGCCACGAACTCAGCGGCCCCGTGGCGTTTTTCAAAGGATACGATAGCGCCCATGATGATCTGGAACAGCGCCCCCCCGAGAAACGGGAACAGGTTTACCGCGCCCACGGCGGTGCCCGCAATGGCTATGGGGAACAGCTCCTTGGAAATCGTGGCCACTACCGGGCCTACCGGCCCGGCGCTGAGGCCGAAAAAGAAAAAGAGGACGTACAGCGCCCAGACAGGAAGATCGCTGGGCCACAACGCAAGAATGAAACAGACAACGCACAGGACCATGCTGCAGAGGGCCAAAACGAATTTTCGTCCCCAAAGGTTTGAACAATAACCCAAAAGCGGGCCGCCGACGATAAGGGACACGGCGAACATGGACAGAACGGCGCCGGCCTCGCTTTTAGCCATGCCGTACACGTGCATCAGGTAGGGGCCGCTCCAGAGCGCTCCCAGTGAGAAAAAAATGCCCACGGTGAAAAAGGACCACAGCGAGATAGGCCAGAAACGCCTGGCGGTCAGGACCTGTTTCATGCCCGCCAAGGGGCTGATGCGCGTCGCCATCTTGTCGTCGGTTATTCCTATGGCGGGCCAGCCTTTATCCTGAGGCTTGTCCACCACGATGAGATACACCAGGACGGCGATAAGCAGCGTTACCGCTCCCACCACTTCAAGGCTTAAACGCCAGCCCAACAGTTCGCTCACCCAGGCCAGCGGGGCGGAGGAAACCAAGGCCCCCAGCCCGCCGGTGGCCATGAACAGCCCACCCATAATGGCGAACCGTTGAGGGGAAAACCACTCGGCCAGCAGTTTGAAATTGCAGACGAACACCGTGGCCACGCCCGCTCCGACCAGGACACGGCCCACGACCGCGGTGGTCAGATCGGGCGCCAGCCCCATGAGCAGCGACCCCGCAGCGGCGAGGAGAAAAAAAACGGAAACGGTCAGACGCGGGCCCCATGAATCCGCAAGCAATCCCACGGGAAATTGCAGGGCCGCGTAGGGGTAAAAATAGGCCGAGCCGAGCACTCCCAGCAGGGCGCCCGTGGCCTGGAACGACTTCTGCATATCGAGCGCTATGACCGCCGGACACAAACGATGAAAGAAAACAAGAAGATAGCTTATAAATATTATGGCGCAGATATAATACCGGTAGGTTTTAGCCTTTTTCAGGCGGTCGGTCGTCTGGTCGGCCATGCCACGCTCTCTCTGTTTGCGCTAAATTCGTAAATAAAGACAAACTACGTTGGCGAGGATCGGTGGAAATTTACAGAACCGCGGCCGGCCCATCGTGGGAACGCTTGTTTTTCAGGGCTCTCAGCTCGCGCGCCTTGCGCAGTTTCCTGGTAAACCTGGTTTTGATATTCCGCCGGTATCGCAAAATGATAAAGTAACTTAAATAATATGCTATTACAGAAAGGATAATACCAAGGATCGTCCCCCCCACGGTGAGGGCTATAAAGATTTCCGGGGTCTTTTTTAAGAGATGCGCCATCTGGGTGGAAGATGGTCCGTTGAACGGCATGGGGATTTTCAGAAATTTTAGAATCTTTTCCCCGATGTAGTAATTGACCCCATAAATGAAGGGAGCGGTGACCGGGTTGGTGATCCATACTCCGATGGCCGACGAGATCTTGTTCCATCCCAGCAAAGCGGCGAAGAAAACCGCGCAGATCATTTGCACGCCCATGGTGGGCGTCATGCCGATGAATATGCCAAGGGCGAATCCCAGGGCGATTTCAGAGGGGGTTCCCCGGATTTTAAGGAACCGTTGATAACCTTTTTTGAGCAGAATCAGCCAGCCGTCTTTGCCGGCTTCCTCGCTCTTTTTGTTGGAATATTCAGGCATGGATGATCAGGCCTTTACGTGTCGAATCTGGAATCACGCCGCCGCCGGGGACGGCTGGAGCGACGCCCGCGACGTTGAACATGAAGACTTTAGAATTAGCCATAGTATATGAGGGAATAATAGAATTCAAATAAAATACCAGAAAATGTTTCTAGACCAAGAAACATGCTCAGAGAGCTGAAAAATAGCGCAAGTCCGGGCGCCGTCCGTAGGTATAAGATCCTGCGCCGGAGGCGTCTAAGGTTCTCTTGCGGTTTATGCGCTCATAAAGGCGCGTGAACGTTTGAGAAAGGAACGGCGGCGCCTCGCCGGGTTCAGGCCGCCGATTCCGCCGGTTATAAACTCAGGCTTCCCATCGGAAGCGGGGTTTGCCGGGATAAACCGACGAGCTTTAAAAAAGGAGAGAAATTATGCTGCTGGCCCACCATAAGACTAAGATCGTTTGCACCATTGGTCCGGCTTCACAGTCAAAAGACATGCTGAAACAGTTGGCGCTTAATGGTATGAGCGTCGCCCGTCTTAACTTCGCCCACGGCGAGTTCGAGGGCCATAGAGAAGTCATTTCAGCGCTTCGCGAAACGGCGCAATCCGTGGGAAAAAGGATTGCCATACTGGCCGACCTGCCCGGCCCCAAAATGCGTATCGGTAAGCTGGAGGAAGAGTCAATCGAGCTGGAACGGGGCGCCGGGTTCATCCTGACCACACGGAATATAACCGGGGATCGGAACCGTGTCTCGGTCAGTCTGGAAAAACTGCCCCGCGTCGTGGAACCGGGGGCCACCATTTTTCTGAACGATGGTTTCATTCAGCTTCTCGTGGAAAAGGTGGAGGATCGGGAGGTATACTGCAAGGTGCTGGTGGGTGGAGAGCTCCGGTCGCATAAAGGCGTCAATGTGCCGGGAATAGACCTGGGGGTCAGCGCGTTCACCGATTTCGATCGCGAATGTCTGAGGTTCGCGGCGGACCAGAAAATCGACGCGGTCAGCATTTCCTTTGTCCAAGGGCCGGATGATATAGCGGATGTGCGGGCCGCCGCGGCCGAGCTGGGGTATTCGCCCTTTATCATTTCCAAGATAGAGCGCTCCCGGGCGCTGGAGAATATCGATGAAATTCTCAAAGCCACTGACGGTGTCATGGTGGCGCGAGGTGACCTGGGGGTGGAAATCCCCATCGAGGAAATCGCCATAACCCAGAAGCAGTTAATTCATAAAGCCAATCTCCTGGGCAAGCCGATCATTACCGCCACGCAGATGCTGGAATCCATGGTGGACAACCGCCGGCCCACCCGCGCCGAGGTCACTGACGTGGCTAACGCCATTCTTGACGGCGCCGATTGCGTGATGCTATCGGAAGAGTCGGCGATGGGCGCTTTTCCCGCGGAAGCCGTGGCCATGCTGGCGCGGATCGCGGAAGTTACGGAGCCGAGACGGACTATCAAGGTCGTCCGGCAGGACTTGTTCGGTGATGTATCCGAAAATAAAATCGGCGTGCAGGGCATGGTGGCCTTGAATATTTCATACAGCGTGGAACATCTGTCGCCGCTGTTCGTGATAACACCCACCAAGACGGGCGCGACGTCCCGCAGAGTGTCAAGATTTAGATTGCCGGTCTGGATTCTGGCGCTCAGCCGCTATGAATCAACCTGCCAGACCCTCCAGTTTTCGTACGGTGTGCATGGCATATGCGTAACGGATAATTTCGGAAGTTGGGAAACCTGCGCGCGAAATGTCATGAAAGACCAGGGCGTGGCCAAAGGGCTGGTAATCATGACGCAAGGCCCGCCAAGCGAAAAGGAAGGCGGCACAAACAGCATGAAAATTCTGGATCTGAGCGAGGAATCTTGAGTTATTGCGGACGCGCGGCCCGTTCAGGCCGGGATTTTGCTAAGGAAACGATGACCGGTCCGAGCCGAAGGGGCGCCATACGCAGGCGCTCCCTTGATCGGTTCTTATGGCGGACGCGGGGATGAAAGGATCCAGATTCATGAACTTGACACGGGAAGATCTCAACGTGGAAAGGATCGGAGAATGCCGTATCGTCAATCCCATGAAGGACACCAGCTTTGTGGACGATGACGACCGGGTTCTCTACCAATCCGAATTAAAGGATGTGGGGACATTCGTGGAGGCCTGCCTGGAGCCTCCTTCGTTTGAAATGGCCGGACCGCGGCGTCTGATCTACTTCGATCCTTCAAAACTCAGATGCGGCATCGTAACCTGCGGCGGTTTATGTCCCGGTTTGAACGACGTGATCAGGGCCATCGTGATGAGTCTCTTTCATCATTACGGGGCGCGGACCGTGTACGGATTCAGGTACGGCTTTGAAGGCCTGTCGCCCCGCTACCGCCATGAGCCCATTGAACTCACTCCCCGGGTGGTGGCCAGCATTCATGAAGGCGGAGGGACCATGCTGGGTTCGTCGCGGGGGCCGCAGGACGTGACGGAGATGGTTGACACACTGGAGCGGATGGGCATTGGTATCCTGTTCGCCATCGGTGGGGACGGTACCTTGCGCGGGGCTCAGGCCATCTGCCGGGAGATCGCGCTCCGGAACCTGAAAATAAGCGTCATCTGCATTCCCAAGACGATCGATAACGACATTTCCCATGTGCGCTCTTCCTTCGGTTTCGAAACGGCGGTTACGGAAACGCGAAGCGCCCTCTGCGCCGCCAACACCGAAGCCCTGGGCGCGCGGAATGGCGTGGGACTGGTCAAACTGATGGGCAGGGAGTCGGGATTTATCGCCGCGTTCGCCACGCTGGCCAACAGCGATGTCAATTTTTGTCTGGTTCCCGAAGCGCCTTTTACGCTCGAAGGCTTCCTTTTGGCCCTGCAGCAGCGGTTGGAGCGGAGAGGACACGCGGTCATCGTGGTCGCGGAAGGAGCGGGGCAGGACTTAATGACCAGGAGCGAAGAACGCGATCCGTCGGGCAACCCGCGATTTCAAGATATAGGATTGTTCCTGAAGGAAAAGATTCTTAACCATTTTAGGGACATGGGGGTGGAAATCACCTTGAAATATATCGATCCGAGCTACACTATCCGCAGCATGCCCGCGAATCCCCACGATTCGGTGTTCTGCCTGCTGCTGGGGCACAACGCCGTTCATGCGGGCATGGCGGGCCGCACCAACATGGTAGTGGGAAACTGGAACGACCGCATAACCCACGTTCCCATCTCCCTGGCGGTATCGCGGCGTAAATGCCTCAACCCCGAGGGCAGATTGTGGGGCAGTGTGGTCGAATCCACGGGACAACCGAAGTGCATGTAACAGGGCTCCGCAGGCTAGGTTGAAGCCGAAGGCTTCAACCCATGGCGCACACGGAGCCCCGCTGATTCGAGAGGGGTTCGCGGCGCCGCGCTACCGGAGGTCCCCTTCAATGACCTTTCTTGTTTCCTGAGCGATTCTCAATTCCTCATTGGTTGGAACAATGAGGACCTTTACCCGGCTGCCGGCGGCGTTGATTTCGCGAACTCCGTCGCCGCGCGCTTCGTTTCTTTGGTCGTCCAGCTCAATCCCGAGATAACTCATGTTCTTCAGGCATTGCTGGCGGACTTCCGGCGAGTTCTCGCCGATCCCCGCGGTGAAGATCAACGCGTCGAGATTCCCCAAGGCCGCGGTATACGCGCCGATATACTTCTTAATGCGGTAGGCGTACACCTCGAGTGCCACCGTGGCGCGCTCGTCGCCCCGGCTTCGCCGTTCCAGCGCTTCTCTCATATCGTTTACGCCGCACAGGCCCTTGAGGCCGGAATCGTTGTTGAGCAGCTTGTCGATGTCCGTGAGCGACATCCCGAGATGACCAGCCAGAAAGAAGGGCAGGGCGGGGTCGATATCGCCGGAGCGGGTCCCCATGACCAAGCCTTCCAGCGGCGTCATGCCCATGCTGGTATCCACGCATTTTCCGCGCTTGACCGCCGCCATGCTGGCGCCGTTTCCCAGATGGATGGTGATCAGATCCACCTCTTCCAGGGGGCGGTTCAGGTAATCCGCCGCCAGATCGGCTACATAGGCGTGGGATGTGCCATGAAAACCGTATTTTCTGACCCTGCTGTTTTCATACAAATCGTAGGGAAGCGCGTACAAAAAGGCGTGGGGTGGAAGGGTCTGGTGGAACGCCGTATCGAACACCGCCACCTGCGGGGTTGCTGTCAGTATTTTTTGCGTGACTTCAATGCCCATCAGGTTGGGCGGATTGTGCAGTGGCGCCAGCGGTATGTTTTCCTTTATGGCCGCAATGACGTCGTCGGTGATCAGGGTCGGTTTCTGGAACGTCTCTCCCCCGTGCACAACACGGTGCCCCACGGCGGAGATGTCCGCGGAATCCCGGATGACGCCGTTTTCAGGGTCTCTCAGCAGGCCTATGATCCGGTTCAGAGCCTGATGATGATCGGCGAAAACGGCCTGCGATTTCGAACCGTTCATAACCCCCGAACGGTCACGCGTTTTATGCGTAAGCGCGCCGGATTCTTCGCCGATTTTTTCGGCCAGACCCGAAGCGAGTATGAGATTTCGATCCATGTCGAAGAGCTGGTACTTCAGCGAGGAGCTTCCGGCGTTGATCACGAGAATTTTCATAAGTAGCCCTTTTTCGACTGCGCCTGAATCGCGGTGATGGCTACGGTGTTGACGATGTCCGTAACCGAGCAGCCGCGACTCAAATCGTTTACCGGCTTTTTCAGGCCTTGCAGGATCGGCCCGATGGCTACGGCGCCCGCCGTTCTTTGCACCGCCTTATACGTGTTGTTGCCGGTATTCAGGTCGGGGAATATAAATACACTGGCTTTTCCCGCAACTTCGCTGCCCGGCATCTTCGTTTTGGCGACCGCCATATCAACCGCCGCGTCGTATTGAATGGGCCCCTCGATTTTTAAATGAGGATCAATTTCCGCCGCCTTCTTCTTGGCTATCTCCGTGGCTTCCCGGACCAGGTTTACATCCTCCCCGGTTCCGGACTCCCCGGTGGAATAGGAAAGCATAGCCACATAGGGTTCGATCCCGAATGTTTTGGCGGTCTGGGCGGAGTTCAACGCGATCTCGGCCAGCTGCGGGGCGGTCGGATTGGGGTTGACGGCGCAGTCGCCGTAAACCAGCACGCGATCCGCCAGACACATGAAAAATACGCTGGACACGATGGAATATCCGGGCCGTGTTTTGATTATCTCGAAAGAAGGCAGGATGGTGTGGCCGGTAGAGTGCACGGCGCCCGAAACCATTCCGTCGGCGTGTCCCTTGTACACCATCATGGTGCCGAAGTAGCTTACGTCGCTCATGGTATCGCGCGCATTATCTATGGTTATGCCTTTATGCTTTCGCAAATTGAAGTAGGTCTGCACATAGTCTTCAAAAACATCGGACTCCTGCGGATTGATGATGGTGAACTCGTTTACACGCAAACCCAGTTGCGAAATACGGCGGTTGATGACGTCCCTGTCGCCAAGCAGCACGACATCGACCACGTTGCGGCGAAGCAGGATTTCTGTCGCCCGCAATACGCGTTCCTCTTCGCCCTCGGGGAGGACGATGCGTTGTTTCTGAGCGCGCGCCTTTTGCAGGAGATTGAATTCGAACATCTTGGGCGTCATGATCTCGGAGCGGGTGGTTATGATCTTTTCCGCAAGCTCCTTGACCTTGATATTCTTCTCGAACAGCGCCAAGGCCCGGGTCACCTTGCGCTGGTTCCCCGGTTCGATGACCGCGTGAACCTTTTCCACTTTTGTCGCCGTGGGGAACGTATCCTCCCTGACACTCAGAATGGGGACCATTCTGTTGAATCCCTTGATGAGTTTCGTAACCGGCTCTTCCGGCAGAAGTCCGCCGGTAAGAACTATTCCGGCGATATTCTGCATGGACATGGAGGACACAACGGCCAGGCACGCCACGATCACATCGGCGCGATCCCCCGGCGTGATGATGAGAGATCCGTGTTCTATGCGCCGGAGCAGGTTGCGCAACTGCATGGCCGCTACCGTGAATTTGTGGACGTTACGGTCGAGTTGGTCCGCGCCGTACAGCACGCGCGCATCCAAAGCCTTGGCTATTTCACCCACGGTGGGGCTTGCAAGCCCCTCTTCGTTGGGTAAGGCGTAAATGAGCTGATCTTTCAAAAGGGGGCGCTCTTTCAAAAGATCGATGAGACGATTTTTCTCCTCCTCGTCGACCCGATTAACAATCGTGGCCACGGTGGAGCATCCCAGGCTTTTGAGGGAGTTGAGCGTCAGTTCGATATCCCGGATGGCGCTTTCGATCGATCTTTGATAGGCGTTGGCCACCAGCATAACCGGGCTGTTCAGATTCTTGGCGATTTCAGCGTTGAAATCGAATTCAAACGCTGTGGTCCACTCGGTATAGTCGGTGCCTTCGCACAGGATGAAGTCGTATTTTTCCTTCAACCGGGTGTATTTGTTGAGAATACCTTCTATGACCGCGGGTGTGTCGCCGTTGGTCATCAGCGCCTTCGCTTCTTCAAAGGTATAGGCGTACATTTCCTCATACGACGCGTCGAGGCCGTACAGTTTACTCATTAATTCGATGTCCCGGTCCGTGCCGGAACCGTTCGGACTGATAATGGGACGAAAAAATCCCACTTTGTTTATCCTGGCGAGCAGCATCTCCATGACGCCGAGAGCCACGGCGGACTTGCCGCTTTTCGCTTCGGTTGCGGTTATATATAAGTTGTCTGCCATATTGTCGTTCCTTCAATCCTAAAATTACCGTCTAGACGGTCATGAAATGGCGATTCGAGAGTTGGTTCCTTGTTCGAGACTTTTTCCCGGCGTTCGCCGGCCTGATTCTGGCGCCTCGCGGAGGCCATGTCTCACATCCTTACTAATCGCGTACTTCGAACAAATACTTAACTCCTATGATCGCCGGAGTTTGCGTTTTCTATTCTCCAATTGTGTCAACTACTTGCCCGTGGTTAGTTGGACGGGCGTATAGTAGCATAAAAAAGTTTCCGAAAAATGAGTAAATTATGAATCCGTTCGAGTCCGGTTATAAGGGGGAAAGGAGCGAGGATATGGCAGGAGAGAAAACCTTTTAATGGCAATACGGCGCCAAGAAAGCCTTTTTTCAGGTAATAACCCGAAGGAGCTGTTGAATTCGTGTCCTAAAATGTCCACGCCGACCGGGCGTCCCGTGTGTTACACTCTCTACCTCATGTCCTGATCAGCGAAAAAAGCCGGTCCAGGTCCAGGTTTTCCCGGGCATAGTCGGCCAGACGTTCAAATTGTGATTCCAGAAAATAATCATATGAACTCTGCGGCGCGGCGTAGACCACTCCTTTTTCGGCCAGCAATCCCGCGATCAGCCGCCCGCGGAAACCTTCCTTGTCGAAAAGTCCGTGGATATACCCGCCCCAGACGCTTTTATCCTGACTTACCCATCCATCCGGGAGCGCGGCTTTTTGCCCGTTACGCTCCAGGATCTCGAAGGCCGGACTCCCTCCGCCTTCGCCGTGTGTTTCACCCATGTGAATTTCATATCCGCTGATGACGCTGCGTTCGCCGAAGATACCTGTCTCCACCGCCCGGACCTGAGCCGTGGTTTTGGCCTTGGCCAGGACGGTCGCCACCGGCAGCAATCCCAACCCTTGTTCCTGTCGCGGCTCCCCTTCAACGCCGTAGGGGTCATCGATTGTCCGGCCCAGAATCTGAAAACCGCCGCATATGCCGATTACCTTGCCGCCGGCGCCGGCGAACCTGCGGATACTCTCAAATAATCCGGTCTGTTTGAGATATTGCAGGTCGCCGATGGTGTTTTTCGTGCCCGGCAGAATCACAAGGTCCAGATCGTCACGGAATGTTCGGTCGGTCAGATACCGCAAGTCGACCGCGGGGTCCCGCTCCAAAGGATCGAAGTCCGTGTAATTGGAGATATGCGGCAGCCGGATCACGCCTACCCGGAGCCTGGGCTCATCCATCCAGTCCCGGCGGGATTGTTTCCGCTCCAGGGCCACGCTGTCCTCCTGGGGGATGGCCATGTCCTTGATGTAAGGAAGCACTCCGAAAACAGGCAGTTTGGTCTTTTTTTCGATAATGTCAATCCCTTCTTCAAACAACGCCGGATCGCCCCGGAACTTGTTGATGATAAAGCCCGCCAGTAAAGTCCGCTCTTTTGGCGTCAGCAGATAGCGCGTCCCGATGGTGGCGGCGAAAACTCCTCCCCGTTCGATATCCGCAACCAGAATGACGGCCGCGTTGACCCGCCTGGCCATACTGAAGTTGACCAGATCGCTTTTTTTCAGGTTCAATTCCGCGGCGCTGCCGGCCCCTTCCAGCACAATAAGCTCGTACTGGTCGCTCAGCCGCCGGAAGCTGGCCATGACGTCGCGAACCAGGCGCGGTTTGAGCCTGTAATAGTCCCGTGAGTTAAAATTGCCGCGGACTTTTCCATGCACGATGACCTGAGAGCCGGTGTCGGAATTGGGCTTCAGCAGGATCGGATTCATATCCACATGCGGGGTCAGTCCGGCCGCCTGCGCCTGCGCCACCTGGGCTCGTCCCATCTCCCCGCCTTCGGGCGTGATGAAACTGTTCAGCGCCATGTTTTGAGCCTTAAAGGGCGCGACCTTAATCCCTTCCTGATGGAAAATGCGGCAAAGCGCCGCGGTTACCACGCTCTTTCCCACATCCGAACCGGTTCCCAGTATCATGAGAGGTCGATAGCGCATGAGGGATTAGTCCGATCCTTGTTTCAGGCGGGAATTGGTTGCGTATACTACGGGGCTATCCTGCATTGGCCGCCTTTTGGTATTTGAAATCGATTTCCGGGGGCGTTATGTTCACCACCGAAATCCGGTCGTTCGGCAAAATGATTTGATCGCGCGTGATCCTGAATTTGGTTTTCCCGAAACGGGCCATTGAAAGATCCACAAACGCCTGAACATTCCTTTTATCCAGCGTGCTGGCGTCCTTGCGCAGCCCGCGCACGGTTATGGCGATTTGAGGATCGATCGGCTCCGCAACCCGCATGTTTTCCGGAACGTTGACCAGGGTAAGAGGAATCCGGATCGTGGCCTCATAATTTTGCTGGCCGGCGAGCATAAGCCAGACCACGCTCACCAGCGCGATACACCCCAGTTTTACATACCAGTTGCGCGTTATCAAATGTTTCAGTCTTGTGGCCCAGTGTCTGTTGTTCACAATGACCGGTTTTGTCGCAAAATGAATAATACGTTCCAACTGGTCACGACTTTCTATATGAACCATTTCCCCCTCGCGCGCCAGGGAAATTTCGCCGCGTTCCTCGGACACCACCACAACCCAGGCGTCACAGCGTTCCGATATGCCCAGGGCGGCCCGGTGGCGCGTTCCCCACTCATTGGGCAGGCCTTCATCCGGGCTCAGGGGCAGATAACAGGCCACAAGCTTTATTTTACCGTCGCGAATGATCATCGCGCCGTCATGGAGCGCCGATTCCTTCTGGAAAATGCTCACAATCAGCTCGGACGTGGGGTCCGCTTCCAATCCGGACCCGCCGGTGATCAATTCTTCCAGGTGGTCGTTTCGTTCGATAATCATCAGGGCGCCGATTTTTCGCTGGGCCAGGATATAGGTGGCGTCCACAAACCCGGAAATCCAATCCTCCGGACGCGAGTGCCCCAGGCCGATCATCCTGAGGGGGTTCACTTTCTCCAGCACCTGCCGGATTTCGGATTGAAAAAGGATAACCAGCAGAATGACCAGCACCTGCCAGAAAATATGGAACATCCAGGTGGTGAGAAACAGACCCCAGGTCTGGGCGATGGTGAAAATAAGCCCCAGGCCCATCAGACCGATGAGCGCCTTGAAGGCCTTGGTGCCGCGGAACCATAAATAGAGGTGATAGACCAGGACGGAGAGAAACAGAATATCTACGATGTCCTGGAAACGGAGATCCGAAATGATTGGAAACAGACGCATAGTTTTCTCAGGCGGTATCGTCCCCTAAGGTGTTAGCCGATATGAACCGCGCTCCTCTCCGCCACCGGGGATAAGCGTATTTTGATCGCGAGTCCGCGGAGCGGGCCGGCGTTCAACGCCTCGGGGGTTCGGATCGTTTATGCTTTACGCGCGTACAAGCGTATCTGCAAAAATAAAAACCTGTCAAACACTATATGGATCGTTTGCGGGCGGTTTGAAGAGGGAGTTCCTTTAACAGGAGCCGGCAGGAGGCGCTGGATTCGCGCGGCGGCTGAATTTACGCAGAAATCTCTCTTTCCTGAGGGCTTGTCCGGGATTACTCCTGACCGCGCCATGAAGCCCTGAACGGGCCGGAGCGGATAAAGCCCGTCAATCTTCATCCGCTCCGTTGAAAAGGCCTCTGGTTAAAGACGTATCAAGCGTTGAAAGCCTTCCGCAGGGCTTCCGCGGCGTCATCGATGGCCTTCCACGTTCCGTCGACCATCCCTCCCATGTTGAAGAAAGCGTGAATCATGCCTTGGTAGCAGATGTAGCGGGTGGGCGTTCCGGCCCGCTCAAGCTTTTTGGCGTACGCTTCGCCTTCGTCTTTCAACACGTCGAATTCCGCCGTCTGAACCAGGGCGGGGGGCAGGCCGTTCAGATCTTCGGCCAAAAGCGGCGAGGCGTTGGGATCGAACCGCTCCTGTTCGCTGGAAAGATAGTGGTTGCGGTACCACACCATGCTGTCGGTTGTCAGCAGGTATCCGGAACCGTGCTCCCGATAGCTGTCCGTGTCAAACGTCGACAGGTCGGCCACCGGATAGATCAGCAGTTGAAAGACCAGCCGGGGACCGTTTTCATCGCGGGCCTTGCGCGCCACAACGGTCGCCAGATTGCTGCCCGCGCTGTCGCCGCCCACCGCGATCCGCTTGGGGTCGCAGCCTATTTGCCGGCCGTTTTCGGCCAGCCAGAGCGTGACGGCGTAGGAGTCTTCGATGGCGGCGGGAAATTTGCTTTCCGGCGAGAGACGGTAGTCAACCGAAACAACCGCGCATTTGGCCCGGTTGGCCAGCGCCCGGCACGCGGGATCGTGCGTGTCCAAATTGCAGATCACCCAGCCGCCGCCGTGAAAATAGATCAGTACCGGAAGCGGCTTTTCGCTCGCGGGTTTGTACAAACGAACCGGAATCGGGCCCGCGGGGCCCGGAATGGTCATATCCGTAACCTGGTCGACCGGTTCGCCGGTTCCTCCCATTTCCACGAAAACGGCGTTTCTCGTTCTCCTGCCTTCGGCCGGTGAAAGGGTATGCAGCATGGGCGCTCCGCGCTGTCGCAACATGTTGAGCAAAGCCTGTATCTGCGGGTCAACTGATTTTCCGGTCATGCTTTATTCTCCTTGCAACAAAGGCGTATCATGATGTGTTTCTCCACAGAGCGCACTGTACCCGATAAGGGCTCCATTTTCAATAAAGCTCGCATTCACCGGCATTTAAGCGTTGAGTCGCTTCTTCGCGACGCCTCCCAGACAGTGGACGGATATCCATCGCGCCAGGCCGTTCCATTGACAAAGCCCATTCATGCCAACGCTTTAAGTCAAAGGCGTAATTGGCTTTTTCTCTTTGCCGTTCCATGTCGTATGGTCATAATGCCTGCAAGCGTCAGCAAGGCCTTGAGCATGATCAAGCCCCATTCTCCGAGCGTGGGAATGGCATGGATTGTTGACAAAGCCAGCGCCAGACCGCCCGGATCGACGATAGGCAGGCCGTTCGTCCCGTCGCCCAAGAGCCCTTCGTTGAGCGTGAACTCCACGTAGGGAACGGCGGTCCCTCCGATCTGAGCGATCCTATGGGTGACGGGGAAGCTGTACCATATCGAGGTGTTCCAGTCGCTGGGCCCGGGGCCGAATTTGCGATAGGTGAGTCCCGTGATGTCGTCGACGCCGTGGTAGTAGACGCGTATGGTGACCGGGCTACAGGGAGATTCGAACCCCACCATACCGAAAGGAAAAATATAGGCGGGATCATTCCGGGGCATGGACGTATAGGCCCGTACCTTTTCCAGGTGGCCGCATTCGCTGAAAGCCTCGATGGTTAGATAGGTATGGGGATTGGCGTCTGAGGGCAGGGAAGCCACGCTTGGCTGCGCGCTGTCGAGGACTCCGTCGCCATTGCCGTCCCCGTTATTGGGCGCGGCGTCCTGTATGGCCGGATCCACACCGTTGCCGTCGAGTGTAACGAATCGCTCTTCGTCGCCGTAGACCGTGCCCGCCGCGCTCGTGGCGTAAGCGCGTACATAGTAGGTGGTAACGAGCGCAAGTCCGTCCATGGATGAGGTAAAAGGGCCAGTCGCGTCTGGGGCTCCTTCCTGAGTTCTATTATCGACAATGGTCGGATTCCCGACAGTGTTCCAACAAAGGCCGTGCTGCGTGATAGCGGGCGCGCCCAAATCGGTTATCAATCCATGCCCCAGGGCGCTGGCGCCGGTTATATCCGAAACCGCCAGCGTGGTGACCGAGGGCGGGACTGCGGGAGCGGTGAAGGTCATGTCCGAGCCGTTGGCTGTTCCCGCCACGTTTTGCCCCACGACGCGGAAATGGTAGGTGGTGTTGGGGATCAAGCCGGTTATGGTCTTGCTCACCGGGGTATCGCCGGTCCCGGTCACCGGACTCTGATCGGCTGTCACGGTGGTCCCGTAACCGGTATCAAACCCGTACTCGAAAGTGACCGTGGTGTCGGCGTTGTTGGCGTTGACCGCGCCGTTCAGCATCGCGCCGGTCGGATTGATTGCGCCGGCCGCCGTGGTGGTCACCGATGGCGGGACTGCGGGGGTGGTAAAGGTCATGTCCGCGCCATTGGCGCCGCCCACGAAGTTCTGTCCCACCGCGCGGAAGTGGTAGGTGGTGTTGGGTGTCAGACCGACTATGGCCTTGTACACCGGTGTGTCCGCTGTCCCGGTCACCGGACTCTGATCGGCCGTCACGGTATTCCCGTAAGCGGTATCAAGCCCGTACTCGAAGGTGACGGTAGTGTCGGCGTTGTTGGCGTTGACCGCGCCGTTCAGTATCGCGCCGGTGGCGTCGATTGCGCCGGCCGCCGTGGTGGTCACCGAGGGCGCCGCGGGAAACACGTAATCCAGGCTGAAGATGATGCCCTCGCCCGGCGCTCCCCCGGCGCTCGCACAGCCGTAGGCGGTGGAATCGGTATAGGTGAGCGGGCCGAAGGGAAGCGCGCCGTCGCCCTCTCCGTTGAGAAAATGGTGCAGGAGTCCGTAGCCCGACCCGTCGGTGTTGACTTTGAAGACCACGCCCAGGTTAGTGCCGCCGCCACGATACGCCATGCCATAGAGGACGCCGTCCTTCAGAAGCATTTGCGCGTACATGCAGAGCGAACCATCGTCCGTCCCGCCTGCGAATTCGTGCAGCAGGGCGAAGCCCGACCCGTCGGTATTGATCCTGAACACAACGCCGAGACCGCTGTCGCCCCCGGCTTGAGCGCACCCATACAGGACGGAGCCGCCGAGCGTCAGCGCGCCGGACACGGGCGCGGCGCCATCGTCCGCCCCGCCTGCGAACTCGCGCAGTACTTGATAGCCTGACCCGTCGGTATTGATTCTGAAGATCACTCCGAGATTGTTGTCGCCGCCGTATCGAGTGAACCCATAGAGAACGGAGCCGCCGAGCGCAAGGGAGCCGGCCGGGTTGTTTCCGTCGTCCGCCCCGCCTGCGAACGAGTGCAACAGTGTAAAGCCGGACCCATCCGTATTGATCCTGAAGATCACTCCCCTGTCGGAGGCGCCGCCCAAAGACGCCATGCCGTAAAGGGCCGAGCCGTCACACGTGAGGGACCCCCACGGGTCGAGTCCGTTGCTCGCCCCGCCGGTGAACGAATGCAACAGCGTAAAGCCCGACCCATCCGTTTCGATCTTGAAGATCACTCCTCGACCGCCGGCGCCCCCGGAGGACGCCATGCCGTAGAGGGCCGAGCCATCGGTAGTGAGGGAATCCCATGGGTAGGCGCCGTCATCGACCGCGCCGGTGAACTCGTGCAGCAGGGCGAACCCTGATCCGTCCGTATTGATTTTGAAGATCACGCCCAGGTCGTTGTCGCCACCGCCGTAGCTCATGCCATAAAGGGCGCCGTCGAGAGGAATCAAGGAGCCGTGTGGATCTCTACCGTCGTCCGCGCCGCCGGCAAACTCATGCAAAGCGGTAATCGCGGCCAAACCGTTTGTTTGAAAAGCGAACAGAACCAAGAGAAAAACCAAGAAATACGGGAAAGTTTTCTTCATACCGCACCTCTTTCTGTCCGTTTATCAGAAACCCTCCTGCGTAATAGAGCTTGGGCGAATAGGGGATTTGGCAGGTTTTAAACTTGAAGAAAAATTAGCACTGGATATTTTAATAGTCAAGAAAAATTAATTAAAAATAAGTAATAGAAAGAAAAATTAAGATAAATTATGATATTGTAATTATTGGGGTCAGGTCTACTTATGACTCTTAAACAAGATTTAGAGGAGTTTTCTGGTCCTCGGATTATAATTTTTCCGACCATTCAGTCGCTCAATTTATTCATCTATAAACCAATCAGATAGATCGGATGTGAATCGAGAGAAAAGGGCGCCCGTTTTTCGCAAACGGATCGCCTACAAATCAGAAAATTTATTAAAATACCGGAAATCAGGATTTTGGGCGTTTCTTTAGTAGCGGGAAAGGGAAAAAGGGTCAGGTCTTCTCTTGGCTTTTTTTGAGGCGGGACAGTATTTCCGCCACTCGATCGCTCATAGCCCGGTCGCTCTTCATGGCCGCATTCACTCTTGCTATCACGCTGCTGACCGAACTGTACTTGCGCAGGTTAAACGGGGCGCCTATTTCCTTTAAGCTTTCGCCTCTCAGGCGCCGGGTCAGGTAAATCGCCACATTTCTGGGTTCGTTGGTTACGCCTCGCCTGGAAGCCAGCAGCTTGTGTTCATCGACACGGTAATAGTCGCTGACCTCACGCTTGATGCGCTCCGTCTCCGGGGCCAAATCCCGCGATTGTGACGTCTCCCTGTCTGAATGGAGGGCAAAGTATTTCTCCTTGATCCGATTTACGAAATGCTCGGCGCCCAAAATCAGGGGCCATCTTTTATGTTGGTATATAGCAACGAACTCTTCCGAGTCCTCCATGGACATGAAATAGCGGTAGGGCTTTAATTTGTCCTGGTTCTTACCGGCGAGCATGGACAGCGCGAATTCCTTGTACAGCCACTTCCATTTTTTCGCGCGCGATAAATATCCATTATGGCTGCTCCATGTGTAGTCTTCGGGCGATACGCTAATTCCGGCCCGCACCGGATCTCGATGGATGTAACGAACCAGTTGCAGCGCATAACTGTCAGCGTCAACCAAAATCGCTTTGTATCGACCCCGGAATAATTGTCCGTCACACTGGTGGCGGCGATTGAATCGCTGGGTATAGACACCATTGAGACGCCGCATGCAGCGGGCCAGGTTAGCGGCGGGGGTCTGAACGAAGAGGTGATAATGGCTCGGCGTCAGACAATAGGCGGCGACGCGCAGGTCCCCGCTTTCGGCCATCTCCCTCAGTAGCCCGAGAAACGCGCGATAATCCGTTTTATCCAGGAACACCGCCTCCGCGCGTCTGCCGCTGTTGGTCACATGATAACACGCTCCGGGATATTCTATACGGAGAGATCGAGCCATACCGCAATCTTATCTTGCTTCGCCTGGTGAGTGAATAGAAAAATTGCGTTCCTGGCGTGACTATTCGCGCGGATTACCGGTCCGTATCATCCGGCCCTATCCATTGACAACTCTTTCTTGGCGACCTGGGCAGCCAGCTTGTCAGGGTCGGGCAACGTGAAGGCAAGGGCCGCCGCCACCGCCGGCAGCAGGGAGATGGAAGCCAAGGCCGTCCACATTCCATAGATATCCGCGATCTTACCGATCACGGGCGTGGCGATGCCACCCACGGCCACCGCGACGCCGATCGTTATCCCTGACGAAAAGCCGACACGATTGGGCAGATACCGTTGTCCCATCACGATGGAGGGGCTATGGGTGGACGCGAGCGCCATGCCGACGGGAATCAGCAGCAGCGTGGCGGCAAGGGTACTGGTCACCCACACCAGCGCGGGCAGCAGGAAGATCAGGAGGCCATACCCGATCACCATAACCTTTATATGCCCGTAACGGTCGGCGAATTTCCCCCCCATCAAGTTTCCCAACACACTGGCGCCGGACATAATGGCCAGCGCCGTCGCGCCGGACGCCTTGGATTGACCGAGCACATTGATCCAATACAGGGGCACAAAGGTAATGAGGCCGTAAAAAAGGATGGAACGGGTGATCACGCTCAGGGTCAATCTGGCAAAGGGGGCCCAGGCTTCCTGAGCCGGAGCCTCAGTCGCGACCTTTTTGGAATCGAGCCGATAACCGGATACGGACGCCAACTTGTTGAGTTGGGTGGCCATTATCAGGCACATGATGGCTACGGGCGCTACCAGCGCCAAGGCGCCTTTTAATCCGAATGATATGAGAAGCGAACTGGCCAGAATAGGTCCGACGGCGAAGCCCATCATGCCGCCCGCCCCGAAAATACTCATGGCCAGCCCCTTTTGCGTTCCCGAGGAAAAATTAACCAGACGGGCCGCTTCGGGATGGTAGGCGGCGATTCCGACGCCGCTGACCACGGCCAGAAGCACTATGAGGGAATAGCTGGCGGTCAGTCCGGTCAGGGAAAGGCCAAGACCGGCCAATAAAAGTCCGACGGGCAATAGCCAGGGCTTGGAAAACCGGTCGGCCCAATGACCGAACAAGGGTTGTACGATGGTTGAGGCGATATTCATCGCGAATACAATACCCCCGGCCGCCGCGTAGGACAGGTCGTGCGCCGAAATAAAAAACGGCAGCATCGCGGGAAGAGCCCCCTGATTCACGTCGGTTACCATATGTCCTATGGAAAGCAGCGTGACGTACTTGTGTTGCATTGCCTTTTTTTCCATTAAATCGAGTCTCCACTGGCTGAACATTTCACGAGGGGTAACAGCGTAGCCCAAAAGTTAAAAAAAGAAAAGGCGGAGCTTGGCCAACTCCGCCTTTGGTCAAGAATATATTAAATTAGAGGTCGCGCGCGTTTATTTGCCCTTGGATGTCACGTCGATGACCATGATAATTCCGGGTTCCGGAAAAAAACTCACCGGTCTTATTGCAACCGTATAACTCCAGGGTGTTGCAGTCATTTATTCGCGGTCCTTCCAAATCTTTGCGTCAGGAAGGGATACACGAGGCGGAACAGGGCAAACACAGCAACAATGGCAATTTTAGCTTTGGTCCTGCCTTTCGTGGTTTTTGTCTTCCTTCCCTTTAAATACGAAGAAATATATTTCTTATATTTAAAGGAGGGCTTCCATGCAAGACATGATTCGCCGTTTGGGCCACCGTAGCGAAAAAATATTGCGTTACCTGGCCTACATCTCCTCTTCCAGGTCCACGCCAAAGCGTTCATACTGCGCGTCGCGTTCGGCGTGGGCCGCTTCGACCGTTTCCTCGTCCCACGGTTCCACGACCAGGGATTCCGCAACCAGTTCCCACAGGTACATGGTTTCCACGCCCAGATTGTATTCCTTGGTAAGGCTTTTCATGATTTGATCCCTGCAGTTGTGGCAGGGCGTCACCACCAGTTCGGCTCCCGTGTTTTTTATCTGTTCCGCCTTGATTCGCCCGTAATAAATCCGTTCCTGCTCATAGGGCATGGCCCAGGCGCCGCCTCCCGCGCCGCAGCAGAACTGTTCCGTGCGCGAGGGATACAGCTCGACCCACTCCTGCACACACTGGCTCAACACATACCGCGGCTCATCAAAGTAGCCGTGGCCAAAGGTCTTCAGCGACTTGCGCCCGTAGTTGCAGGGGTCGTGATAGGTGGCCAGTTCGTGGCGTTCGGAGTTGTCGACCGTGATCCGCCCGGTTTCGATATAGTGTTTGAGCAGATCATGGACACTCCAGATCTTGAACTCCTTCATCTCTTCTTTGAACCATGTTTCGAGACCAAGCCTGGTCGCGTAATAGGCGTGGCCTCACTCCGGCAACAGGAGGTTGGGAATTTTGAGCCTCTGCAACTGCTCGACAATCCGTCCGACCAACTCCCGCATGGATTGATCGTCGCCGGAAAAGAGCGCCCAGTTGACTCCCTCCCACTTGGTGGAGGCCACGGTCCAGTCTTCCCGGGCGGCGTAAAAGATTTTCCACCAGAATTTCATGTCGTCCGGTTCCCCGAACGGCTCCTTGGAGTTGATGGTCACCAGAAAGTTGGCGCCTTCCTTGTCCACGGGAACGTAAAAGCCGGGGAATCCCTCGTCCTCCATCTCCACCGCCAGGTCCGCCAGCAGAAACAGAAAATCCTCCTGCGGGATGCCCAGATTGTTGCCGCGCTCCAGGTCCATTACCACGCCCTTGTGGATGGGCCCCGGCACTTTGCCCCGTTCCCGCAGGCCCCGCGCCGTGCGCAGGATCTTCAAGATGGGGACATTCTGGGGGCAGGCTTCCTCGCATCGGCCGCACAAGGTGCACAACCACGGAAAGCGCGAGTCCACAAGCTCCTGATCCATGCCGTAGGCCACCATGCGGATGGCCTTGCGGGGGTCCATGTTGTCGACCCCGGCCACCGGGCAGCGTGAGGCGCAGGTGCTGCAGGCGTAGCATGCGCGGATGAGGTCCAGGGAAGGCTCGATCTTTTCTTTGGCTGTTACTTCAATCATGACGCGTCCTCGTAAGCCTTCGAACACCAGGGGTTCAGGCTATTTTCTTTCTCCAGAAGGATTTGCGGATGGGGCTTTCGCCCAGTTCAAGCAATTCCTGTTCGAATTGCCGGACTTTCTTAATGAATTCATGGCCCATGCCCGGCGCCAGTCCGGCGCATACGAGCCGTTCCGGCTCCAGCCCGGCTTCCGCGATATATTCCTGCAACTGCTCAAACCGCCACTGGGCGAGATCGCTGCCTTTCAGGGACTTGCAGCTTTCAGGGTGGCAGGTCAGCGCCATGACGCCGTCGGCTCCGTCCCGGAACGCGCTCATGACGTAATCCATATCGATCTTGCCGGCGCAGGGTATTTCAATGATTTGCAGGCCGAGCGGGCTTTTCATCCGGCGCATGCTGGCCAGTTGGGCCGCTTCCACCGCCGAATTCTTGCAGCAAAAGGCTATGATGGACGGGATAAAACCCGCGGAAGAATCGTCCCGGAGGCCCGGACTGGCCACCTTGAGTTCAGCTTCCGTCTGGGAGTCGTTATAATTGTGAAGCTGCAGCGCGTCCATGGGGCATTCGGAAGCGCACAGACCGCACGCGCGGCAGGCGAGATCGGAGAACACCGGCCGCCGGTTTACCACTGAAATGGCCCGGTGCGGGCACAGCCGGTAGCAGGTCAGGCAGATGGCGCATTTTTTGGTGTCCAGCTTGATTCGATCCTCGGCGGCGGACCGGGTTCCTCCGGTCAAAAGCTGGCTCAGGGTCAGCGCGGCTTCGCGGGCTTCCGCGAATCCTTCCTCAAGGCTTACGGCGCCCCGTCCGGGCCCCACGGCCAGCACGCCGGTTCGAGCGGTGAAGATAGGCAGGTTGTAAATGTTGTCGGCCTGGAAAAAACCGGCCGGATCGGCGCTGATCCCCAGTTTTTCAATGAGGCTGTCCGCGTACTGCCGGGGCGCGGCCCGCTCTTCCAGGACGATCATGTCGGCGTTAATGGAAATGTCTTCGCCCATGACGTCATCGAAAAAGGAAACGCGGGTGGATTGATCGCTTTGGGAAACCGAAGGCGGCCGGTCGCCGACTTTTATAAACAGAACGCCGCGTTCCCTGGCCTGATAGGCCAGCGCTTCCAATCCCGGCTCCGCCACCTTGTAGTTGTCCAATATGACGATCGGTTGAAGCCGGCTCTGTTCGGCGACCTTTGAAGCCGCCTTGAATACCCGGCGCTGCGACACCGGCGACGAGGTATGCGTGAATCCCACCAGAAAAACCACCCTGGCCGAGCCGGCAGAGGACAAGGCGTCCAGGCGCTTGACGTATTCCTGCGAACTCAGAAGGGCTTCAAAATTGGAAAGGGACAGACAGGATTTGGATTCTTCCAGCCCCCACGGTTGAAAATCGGCCAGCAGCCTGGGTTCGGGGGCCAGGATGACTCCCCCCGCGATTATTTCCCGGCCTACGCCGTCCTTATCCCGCACGGTAACGCGATAGTCGCCCGCGGCGCCTCGGAAATCCTGTATCCGGGAGGGCAGAAGCTTTTGGATGCGGTCGCTCTTTTCGACCGCGTTCAAAAGAGCGTTCAACGAGTCGGCTGTTTCGGAATCGTACCCGGCGGCTTCGGTCTTCACTCCCAGTTTGGTTTCATTACACACCAGCGTTACGGGGCGTCCCAAGGCTTCCAGCTCCGAGGCCGCCTTGAGCGCGGTCCAGCCGTGTCCCAGCACCACCACCCGGTCCGATACCTTGACCTCGCCGATCCGCAGCGGGTCCCGGCGGATTACCTTTTCCAGAACCATCCTGGTGGTCAGCTCCGCTCTTTCCTGGGTCACGCTTCTTTCATCAGCGCCGCGGTAAATCAATTCACGCAGGTTGATGGTTTCAATCAACTCCTGCTCCAGGCCGTTTTGTTTCAGCATTTCAAGAAGCGGCAACTGGTATTGGGTAAATTCGCACGCTCCCAGGACCGCCACGTCGAGGTTGAGCTTATCGGCGGCCGATTTCAAGGTCGCCGCGCCTTCGGATGTGCAGAGCTTTCCCACTTCCTGCACATGGACGACTTGCGGATGGGATTGGGCAATCTCTTTCAAGGCGTCGAAATTCAATCGGTCGGAGAGAAGATGCCCCCCGTTACAGAGAAAGACCCCGATTTTAGGTTTATCGCTCATGAAATGACTCCCAGATATCGAGCCATCTGCTCCGCGACCCGCGAAGCGCTCGTGATTGATTGCGGTATACTCATGGGGCCGGTGGCGGTTCCCGCCGACATAACGCCTGTGGCTTCCGGATTTTTGGCGCCGTCGATAAAACCGAAATCGTCCAGTTCCAGGCCGAAAACAGCGCTCAGATCCCGGTTGTCGCAGCCGGGGGAGATACCCACCGAAAGCGCCACCAGATCGAATTCCTCCTGGACCGTCGAGCGCCGGTCGGAATCAAAGTAGGATATGGCTATGCGGTCCTCGGAACCCTGATAATAATCACCGGGCATGGACCGGACCAGCCGGATTTGTTTCCGGGCCTGACTCATGAAACGGTCGAAGTCTTTCCCGAAATTTTGAATGTCCATGTAAAAAACAGTCACTTTGGTATCCGGCGTTTCGTAACCGATTCTCATGCCCATGCGCAGCGCGTATCCACAGCAGACGCGGGAACAGTAGTTACGCCCGATGGTGGCGTCCCGGCTTCCCACGCACTGAACGAACGCGATACTGCCGGCCTGAGCGCCGTCCGAGGGCCGGAACGCGCCGCCGCGGTCGCGCAGCATCCGCTCCAATTCCAATCCCGTGATCATGTTGGGGTAGGCGTCGAAGTTAAAACGGACCTTTTGCCGCGGGTCGAACGGATCGAAGCCCGTCGCGACCACCACGCCGTCAACTTCCAACGTTACGTCTTCAGCCTGACCCGCCAGGTTGATGGCGCCTTCGGGGCAGACCTCTTCGCAGATGCGCGCCTTCTTGTCCTTGAAAAAATTGCAGTGTTGGGAATCTATGGCGTAGAAAGGATGATTTTTGGAACTCGGCGCCTGCGCGATGGCCCCTTCTTCAACGGCCGGGCACTTGGAGAAGCACAAGCCGCAATTGGTGCATTTCAGGGGATCGATGTACTGGGGCGCTCGTTTCAGGGAAACCAGGTAGCCGCCGCCCGCTTTTTCCTCGATCGACAGGGGCTGGGCGCCGGTCATGGTGGTAATAAGCGGGCTTCCCATGACCTGTTTCAGCCGTTCCTCCACCAGACAATTCCCGCATTTGAGGCAACGGTCAATGGCCTTGCAGGCAAATTGAGCCGAACGTCCGCCCAGAAAAGCGCTCTTTTCGGCTATGACCGCGTTTACGCCCACCTTTGACAGTTCCCAGGCGGCGGTCATGCCCGCGATCCCTCCACCCACGACCAAAACTGTTTTATGCGCATTCATTCGCAATCCACTCACTCTCGGGTCCGCTCACCGCGACTCGGGCCCATTAGATCACAGCCCGGCTTCCTTGAGTAGGCCGGGTATGAGGTCTTCACGCCCATCGGCGGTGAGGTGTATTCCGGCGGCCAGTCCGCCGCTCTTGATCGCTTTGATGAGGCCCACAACCTGTTGTTTGCTCCACGCCACCGCCTGCTCGTCATCAAGCGCGCTCATTTCCTGGACCCAATTCCGGGGAATGGGGACGCCGGCGAGTTTTCCCGCTTCCTGCAGCTCCAGTTCGTGCTTTCCCACGATCCGGACCCCGGCGATGATTTTGATGTTTTCCTGGGCGGTGTATTCGCGGAACGCCTTGAGCTTTTCCAGGTCGTAGATGTCCAGGGTCTGGATAAAGTCCACGCCGGTTCTGATTTTCTTCAGGAATTTAATGGCCTGGGGCTGAATCGGCTCCGCGCTGGGATTGGCCACGCCTCCCAGGCAGAACGCCGGGGGCCCGTCCAGCTGATTGCCGCCCATGTCCGCGCCTTTTTCCAAATCCCGCGCCATTTGCATGGCTTGCACGGAGTCCAGGTCGAACACGGGTTTGGCCTGCCGCATATCGCCAAAGGTGAAATAATCGCCGCTTACCAGCAGGATATTGGTCAGGCCGAGCGCGCAGGCGCCCAGGAGATCCGAAGACAGCGCCAGCCGGTTGCGGTCCCGGCAGGTGAACGTACAGATGGGTTCGGCGCCCCGCTGTTTTGCCAGGCTGCTCGCCGCCACGGAACTCATGGCCAGACGGGCGGAGCGGTTATCGGGAATATTTATGGCGTGCGCGTGATCCTTGAGCGTGTCCACCATGCGTAGAAAACGCTCGGTGTTCACGCCTTTGGGCGGCTCCAGTTCGGCGGTGACGACGAAGGTCCCCGATTCCAAGGCTTGTTTGAAGTTACTCATTGGCTGTGTATCTCCTCTTGTAGGCCTTGTGTATCTGACGCGCCGGTGTGGTGGTCAGGCTGTAGTCGCGCGGCGGCGTAGTGTCCCGCATCAGGTCCAGGCGTCCGGTGGCGTCCAGACGCTCGTAAATCTGAGTCCACGCGCAGCGCTTTTCAGGGTCCACCTCGCACATGCCGTCGCGGGTTCCCGAACAAGGCCCGTTCAGCAGCCCCTTGGGGCAAATGGTCACCGGACAGACGCCTCCGGTAAGGCCCAAATAGCATTGGCCGCACATCCGGCACCGTTCGGTCCAGTACCCGGCCTCCTCGTTGGCCCCGATAAAGGTGGTGTCAACACCCGGCAGGACCACCTTGTCCGGATACTGATCGGCCAGAAACTGAATGCCGACTCCACAGGCAAGGGAAACCAGGACGTCGTAGGCGCCCGCCATGCCGCGAAGCTCGTCCAGGAACTCGCGGTCGCATTGCCGCTCTATGGTATATTCCCCGATTTCCATATTCTTGCCCGCCAGTTCGTTGGCTATGGCGAGCTGCGCCGCAAGGATGCCCACCTCTTTTTCGCCGCCCGCCAGACACACGGCCACGCAGGTGCCGCATCCGACGATAAGCGCTTTTGAGTACCCTTCGAGGCTTTGCTGTATTTCCTGGAGTGGTTTACGCTGCGCAATGATCATAGTAGTTCTCCTCAGCCCGAAATTTGCGCGCCGGGCGCCTCTGTCTGGCCCTTCTTTCGTTGGATTCTCGCCAGACGGAGAGGATTGGGGCCGATCTTTTTTATCCGTTCCACCATCTCATTCACCCTGCGCACCCACAGCGGCGCGTCGGAGGCGCCGATGTAATACATCTCCAGCCGTTCGCCGCCGATCCCCGTTTCGTCCAGGAGCGTTTGGGCGTGTTCGACGCGTTCTCTCGCCCTCAGGTTTCCCTCCAGGAAGTGGCAGTCGCCGACTTCGCAACCGCCGACCAGTATGGCGTCGGCGCCCGCCTGCATGGCTTTCAGGATATGGATGGTGTCGACTTTTCCGGTACAGGGCAGTTTTACGATCCGTACGTTGGCCGGATACTGCAAACGCATGGACCCAGCCATATCGGCGGCCGTATAGGTGCAGTAGGTGCAGACCATGGCGATAATTTTGGGTTCCATCTCGGGCATAACTATCCTCGATTGAATCGGACTTATCCGATTTCCTTTTGCAGATCGGAAATGAGGTCGTCCAGCGGATTGACCGCCATTTCCTTGGCTATTATCTGGTCGTCACGCATGTGCTGTACCTGTATCAGCTTGCGTGGACAGGCGCTGGCGCAGTTCCCGCATCCCTGGCATGACGCCGGATCGATCCGGATGAAGCCGTCTTCGCCCACCTTGGGCACGCTGTAGGGGCAGGTCCTGGCGCAGGTCATGCACAGCACGCACTTTTCCCGGTCCACGACCGCCACCTGACCGCCCACGAACATCTTTTCCTTGGCCAGGATGGTCGCGGCCCGGCTGGCGGCGCCCTTGGCCTGGGCCATGGATTCCTCCAGGAACTTGGGGCCGTGGGCCAGACCGCACAGGAAGTGGCCCGCGCTGGCGAAATCCAGGGGGCGCAGCTTTACGTGCGCTTCCAGGAAGAACCCATCAGCGTCCAGGGGAAGCTTGAGGGCGGACGCCAGGGGTTTGGCCCCCGCGTTGGGTATGACGGCGGCGCTCAGGACGACCGTATTGGCCGGAATGACCAGCTCCGCCCGCATGCTCTGATCGTAGACCCTGACCTGCAGATCCTTGCCGTTGGCGGTCACCACCGGTTTTTGGGACGGATCGTAGCGGACGAACCGGACCCCGGCTTCGCGCGCCTGTTTGTAATAAGGCTCGTTCAGACCGAACGTGCGGATATCGCGGTAGAGTATGTAGATGTCTGCCTGCGGGTTGATTTCCTTCAGCTTCAGCGCGTTGGTCACGGCCTCGGTGCAGCAGATGCGGCTGCAGTAGGGACGGTCGTCGTCGCGGGAGCCGACGCATTGAATCATGACGGCGCTCCTGAGCAGCTTGAGGGACTTGTCCCGGTTCCAGAGGATGTCGTGGAAGTCCCGCTGGGTGACAACGCCGTTATGCCGGCCGTAGAGGTACTCCGTGGGTTTGTATTCGGCTCCTCCGGTGGCCACGATGGTGGCGCCATGGGCAAATTCATGAACGGCGCCGTCTGCCTTGATTTTGGTGACGAATTTACCCACATGGCCGGTGGTTCCCTGCGCTTCGGCGCCGGTAAACAGTTTTATCTTGGGATGATTCTCCACCTTCTCGATAAGGGATTTCAGGTAATCCTGGATTTTTTCCCCTCGGGCGTTGAAACGCAGCTTCAGCGCCTCTCCCCCCAGCTCGGCGTTTCGTTCCACCAGCGCGGTTTCAAACCCCTGATCGGCCAGCGTCAGGGCCGCGGTCATGCCGGCCGCGCCTCCGCCGACCACCAGCCCTTTTTGCGTTACGTCAAAGGGAAGCTCGTGCAGCGGTTCCAGGAAGGCGGCCCTGGCCACGGACATGCGGATAAGGTCCTTGGCCTTTTCGGTGGCCTCGACCGGATTTTTCTGATGCACCCACGAACACTGGTCGCGGATATTGGCCATTTCGAAGAGGTATTTGTTGAGACCCTTTTTGCGGATATTGTCCTGGAACAGCGGCTCGTGCGTCCGCGGAGAACATGAAGCCACCACCACCCGGTTCAGCCCGTACTGGTCGATGGATTCCTGCATCTTTTCCTGCGCGTCGGTGGAGCAGGTGAACAGGTAGTCGGTGGTGTATTTTACATGGGGGAGCGATTTCGTGTAATCGGTGAGCGCTTTGATGTCGAGCACCCCGGCGATATTGATGCCGCAATGACAGATAAACACGCCGATGCGCGGCTCTTCGCCCAGAATGTCCCGTTCCTCGGGATATTCGCTTTCCTGGGTCAGCGTTCCGCGGGCCCCGGACAGCAAACGTTGCGCCTCGGCCGCGGCGCTCGACGCCTGGGCCACTGTTTCGGGAATGTCCTTGGGCGCCTGAAAAGCGCCGCAGGCGTAAATCCCCTCCTTGGAGGTGGCGACCAGATCGAACGGCTGCTGTTCGCAGAAACCGAACCGGTTGAGCTCCACGCCCAGTCTGCGGGCGGTTTCCACGGTGGAGGGGTGCGGCCTGAGCCCGACCGACAGAATCACCAGATCGAACCGCTCGTCCCGGAACTCCCCGCTCTCATCGATATAATGGATTTCGAGGTCATGGGTCTGTGGATTTTCTGTCACGCGCGATATCATGCTCCGCACGTATCTCACGCCGTGGTTTTGCTGTGCCCGTTCGTAGTAGCGGTCGAATCCCTTGCCGTGGGCCCGCATGTCCATGAAGAAGATGGTGGGCTCGATCCGCCCGTCGTGCTCCTTGGCGATGATGGTCTGTTTGGTGGCGTACATGCAGCAGACCGACGAACAATACTCATTGCCGATAGAGGCGTCGCGGGAACCGACGCATTGAATCCAGGCGATCCGCCTGGGCTCCTTTCCGTCGGAAATCCGCTGGATATGGCCGGTGAAGGGGCCGGAGGCGGAAAGAAAGCGTTCAAACTCCAGACTGGTAATGACGTTGGGATACCGGCCGTAGCCGTATTCGGGTTTGAACGAGCCTTCGAAGGGCCTGAATCCGGTCGCCAGCACCACCGCGCCCACGTTAAGCTCCTCGATGGACGGGCGCTGTTCGTGATTTATGGCTCCGGCCTGGCAGGCGGACACACACTGATAGCATTCGGCGCAAATCCCGCAACTCAGGCATCGGGAGGCTTCGTCCATGGCCTCTTGGCGCGACAGGGCGAGCTGGGCTTCGGCAAAGCCGCTTTTTCTGGCGGCAGGGTCCACCCGCTGGGGTTTGGCGCGTTTTTTCTTTTTGATATCCTTCGCTTCGGGCTTGGCGACCGTGAAGCGCGGGTCGCGGTCTTCACGCAGATCCCGGCCGTTGACGAACCGGCCGATCGATTCGGCGGCTTCCTTGCCGGCCGCGATGGCTTCAATGACCGAAGCGGGGCCGCTCACCGCGTCGCCGCCGCAGAAAATCCAGGGAACGCTGGTTTGCAGGGTCTGGGGGTCCACGGAAAGCGTTCCGGTCCGCGTCGTTTCCAGCCCTTCCGCGCCGGCGTCGAATGAGGGCAGGACCTTCTGGCCGATGGCGCTGATGACGGTGTCCACTTCCATCAGGTATTCCGACCCTTCCACGGGGATGGGCCGCCTGCGTCCGCTTTGATCCGGTTCGCCCAGTTTCATCCGTATCAATTCGATGGCGGTCACGCCGTTCCCGTTTCCGACGATCCTGGTGGGGGTGGTCAGATAGTGGAATTGAACTCCCTCTTCCAGGGCCTCCTCGATTTCTTCCTCATAGGCGGGGATTTCTTCCTCGCTGCGGCGGTAGATGATGGACGCCTCCTGGGCGCCAAGCCTGATGGAGGTCCGCACGGCGTCGATGGCCACATTTCCGCCGCCCACAACCGCGACTTTCCTGCCCACGGAAACGGGATTTTTCAGGCTGGCGTCACGCAGGAAGTCCACGCCCTGATACACATTTTTGAGGTCTTCGCCCTCGATGTTGAGCCGTACCGCTTCGTGCGCGCCGATTCCCAGGAAAACCGCCCTGAAGCCCTGTTGTTTCAGGTCCGTGAGCGTCAGGTCCTTACCGATGGGAGTGTTCAGTTTGATCTCCACCCCCAGTTCCCGTATGAAATCGATTTCGTAGTTGATAATGTCGCGGGGAAGCCGGTATTCCGGGATTCCCACGGTAAGCATGCCGCCCGCCACGGGCAACGCTTCGAAAATAGTGACCTGATAGCCCTCGATGGCCAGGTAGTAGGCGGCCGAGAGCCCGGCAGGACCCGACCCCACTATGGCGATCTTCTCTTCCCGCCGCGGTTTGGTTTCGGGTTTTACCTTAACGCCCGTTTCGTATTCGTAGTCGGCGGCCACACGTTTAAGGTCCCGTATGGCGATGGGTTCGTCCACCGCGCCGCGTTCGCACATGGTTTCACAGGGATGCGTGCATACCCTGCCGCATATGGCGGGCAGCGGGTTGTCCTTGCGGATCAGATCAAGGGCCTCCTGAAATTTGCCTTTGCGGATCAGCGCCACATAGCCCTGCACGCTGATGTGAGCCGGACAGGCGGCCTTGCAGGGGGCGGTTCCCCGTTTCTCGATGGCGAAAGCGGAAGGGACGGCTTGCGGAAAATGCTTGTAGATGGCAGTGCGCAGATTAAGGCTTTCGTTGAAAGTGGCAGGCTGTTCAACAGGGCAGACCTTAGCGCATTCTCCGCAAGCCGTACACTTTGATTCGTCGACAAATCGGGGTTCGCGCAGTATTTCCAGCGTGAAATCCCCCGGCTGGCCATGCAGACCCTGGACCGAAGCCGCGGTGATCATTTCTATATTGGGGTTGGAAGCGACTTCAATGAGCTTGGGCGATATCATGCAGGTCGAGCAGTCGTTGGTGGGGAAGGTTTTGTCGAGCTGGGCCATAACCCCGCCGATGGAGGAATTCTTTTCCAGCAGGTACACTTTGTAACCGGCCTCGGCCAGATCCAGCGCCGATTGCATTCCGGCTATTCCGGCGCCGACCACCGCCACGGCCCCTACCTGCCGCCGCTTTTCCCATTGATCACTGGAACCTGATTTATGTATGAAGCTCGCTTCCATGAAAACTCCGTTTTGCTTCGCTTACGGCCTTAAACCGTCAGCCCGGCGCGTTGGAACAATTGCTGGGGATCGATAAAGTGGCCCTGGAACCATTTCCCGGACCCGTCGAGCCCCATGGCCAGGCCGATCAGTTCGGTAATATATAAGACGGGGAAGTAATAGGGTTTTCCAAGGCTGTGCGCGATTTTCCCCTGGTACATATCAAGATTGGCCTGACACATCTGGCACGACACCACAATGCAGTTGGCGCCCGCTTCCTCGGCTCTTCCATACAGCCTGCCCACCAGCTCGAACATCAGGTCCCGTCTCGATAACGCGTGGCTCGCTCCGCAGCAGTCGGTTTTGTACGACCAGGGTTTCACCTCCACGCCCAGACGCTCGAGGATGCGGTCCATGCTTTGAGGATCTTCGGGGTTTCGCTCGTCCGTGACTCTCGGCGGCCGGCTGGCCATGCAGCCGTAGTAGCAGACCGCCTTCAGGCCATCCAGATTGCGCCGACGCTTTTGTTCGATACGGTCGAGCACTTCATCCTGCGCCAGGAAATTGGCCAGATCGTATATGGTTATGTTGCCTTCGAAGGGAACGCCGTAGGACGGCCCCCGCTCGCTCAAAAGCTCTTTTTCGGCTGTTTTGAGGCGGTTGAAGCACAGAGGGCAGGGGACGACCATGTCGTCGCCCTGCGATTCGGCGATGGAAAGATTGCGTCCGGGCAGGAGAATGGACGCCCTGTGGTTTATGGAGTGAGCGGCGGTCGCTCCGCAGCAGTTCCAGTCGTTGAGTTCCTTGAATTGGACGTCCAGCGTATCGAGCACCGCCTTTATGGACCGCGAATAATCGCGCGCGGTGCCTTCCAATGAGCAACCGGGGTAGTAGCTGACCTTCATTCCGAACCCCTTACTTGAGGATTTCCCGTATTTCGTTTTTGGCGCGCACTCCTTTGGGCAGCAGCGTCATTCTTCCCTTTCGGGTCATGTTCCAACCCAGGGCGATATCCTCGGTGATTTCCAGCGTTTTCAGTTTTCTCCACAGTTCGCCCGTTTTGAGCATGTAGGTTTGCACGAGGCCGCCTTCGAACACGCGCCCGCGCTTTCGTATGTCGTTGAGAAACACCTGATGGAGGGTGGTAATGGCGGCCTGGGGAGACTTGATCCCCGCTTCCAGGGAGCGTTCCTTGAGGTAATCCATCACGCGCGCTATATCCACTTCATTGGGGCATCGGGTGGTGCAGGTTTCACAGGACGAGCAGACCCAGATGGTGTCGCAGGATAAAACCTTGTCCCGTTGACCCATCTGAACCAGACGGATCACCTGGTCGGGGTAGATATCCATGGCGAAGGTCATGGGACAGCCGTTAGTGCATTTTTTGCACTGATAGCATGCGGAAACCTTGACCCCGCTCGACTGTTCGACGCTTTCCAGGAAGCCGGTTTCGGGATACAGCACTTCAGCCTGCTCCCTCATTTCCGGCGCCGATTCGCGCGTTGTTTCTTGGTTATCCATTTTTTTCTCGTCGTCTCCGGACATCTTGTATGAACGACGATCGCCTCGCGGCGTTGCGGGCGAGGCCAGGCCGTTCACTGTGTTGCAAGGGCGCAACACCTATGTCCATGTGAGTGACGCCGCGTCGTTGTTGCGCGAGGACGCGGGTCGTTTAACCGTTATTCCAACGCTTCATAATTTTCGGGACGGAAACGAGGGGTGCACAAAGCCAAAAATATGAGCTGTCCCGATCCCTTATTGATAATTCGCTGCCGGACGCCGGCGGGGATGAAAACCACGTCTCCGGGATTCAACTCGACCGCCACGTCGTCTCCAACCTCAACAAAACCGTGCCCTTCCAGCGCCACATAGCGCTCGTCGGTGTCACGGAGCCGGTGCCACACGGTGGCCACGCCGGGTTCGACCCGCGCCTGCGCCACGGATAACGCGTCATCCCGGGGAGTATTGTGATTCTCGATGATAAAACAGCGCTCGTCGGTAAAAAACTCCTGTTGAGCCTGTTTTCGCGAGACAAATGGTTGAACCGCCATGCGTTCTCAGCTCCCGGCCGGTCACTTTATCAGCTTCATGACATAGGCCAGCAGTTCTTCAGCTTCCGGGGGCTTTTCAATGTAGGCTTCCGGTTCGGGAACCTGCGTGTCGGTATAATCGTTGAGCACCTTCTGGGAATGCAGGAAGGTCTTCTTGGCGATACCGGACACCATGATAACGGGAATGGACATCAGGTCCGGGTCGGTCCGCAGCTGCCGGTACATTTTGATGCCGCTCTCCTTGGGCATCATCACGTCGAGGACCACCAGGTCAGGCTGTTTCTCCTTGGCCATAAGATAGCCGGTCTCCCCGTCTTCGGCTACGATAGGCTTGTATCCGTTCGTTTCCAGAAGCGTGCTGATAAATGTTCGAACATCCAGTTCGTCATCCACGATTAAGACTTTTTTCTTCATAGCGCGACCCTCATCAACGTTTTCAGTCCAGGGAAATACCCGTATCAGTACATCGACCCCGGCAACCGGAATTGCAGTTCCGGATTGCGGATGGCGGTCACGTGACAATGGGCGCGTTGCGCCACATTGGCCACGGTGCTGCCGAATCGCACGGAGTCGAGTTCGGATTTCCCCTTTGCTCCCAAGATTATGAGATCGATATTGTTTTTCCGGGCGTATTTCACAATTTCCACAAATGGAATTCCCGGGAGAACCACATAGCTCACGTTGGTAAAATCACCAAGCCGGGGACCGTACAGCGCTTCCATTTTTTCCCGGGCCTTTTTCAGGACTTTTTCGTCGACAAAGGCCTCCCCTTCCGGCTCGTCCGACATTTCATCAACCACGTGCCTCGCATACTTATAACCGGAGTGCAGAACATGCAGAATGGTGAGCGAGGCGCCGTATCGCTTCGCGGTGTCGAGAGCATGCAGAAACGCCATACCGGCGTCATCGGAGAAGTCTGTGCCAAAAAGGACTTTCTTATAGGTAATCATGGGAGTCTCCTCGTCCTTCGGGTGCCTTGCCCAAAGATAAAGCAGATTCCATGCCAATAAAATTAGTTGTGTAAGTACAGGGAGTTAGAAGAATGGGGAGTTAATGCGCGGCGTGGATGAAACAAAAAGTGATGCAGAAAAGCAACATGAACGCAACGCTATGCAACGTCGGGCGGGGCGCTCAAACCGGGAATGCTGATCACCACCGTGGAGCCTTCGCCTTCGGAACTGGCGATATGCACCCTGCCGCCGTGGGAACGGACGATTTTCTCCGTGATCATCATGCCCAGCCCGGTTCCGCGCGATCCCTTGGTGGTGAAAAAGCGTTTGAAAACCTTGTCCAGGGTTTCCTGGTCCATGCCGCAGCCGTTATCCGTGATGCGGTACAGGATGTTGCCGGCGGAGTCCGAAGCGGTCTCCAGGCATACCTTTTTTTTCTGGGACGACGGTTGCGCGTTCGAGCAGGCGTCAATGGCGTTGGTGACCGCGTTTGCCAGGCAGGTGTGTATCGCGTCCGGGTCGATCGCCACCATGGGCAGCTTCCGGTCCATAAGAAGCTCTATCTCCACACCGAATTCCTCGGCGCGGGGTTTCATGAGTTTGTAGACTTCCTCGGCGGGAGCGTTGGGGGAAACCACTTCGTATTCCGGTACCCGCTCCTTGGAATAATCCAGCAAATCCATGACCATGTTTTTGATCCGGTCCACGTTGCGTTTTACCATATCCCAACCCTGGTTAAGGTAATCGGGATTGTCTTGCCGGATTCCCTGGTCCACCACATAGATGCCGCCCTTGAGGCCTCCGAGGATATTTTTGATGCCGTGAGCCAAACCCGCCACGGTTTGTCCCACCACGGCGAGCCGTTCGGAATCCAAAAGGTCCTGCTGAAGCTTCTTGATGAGGCGCAAATCGTGAACGGTGAGCAGCAGGCCGGTGTAGACACCGCTTTTGTACAGGGGCGCCGCGCTGACCTGGACGGGGACCCGCGGTCCGGTGGTGGAGTTGACGGTGGTTTCGCTCATCTGGATCGGCGTGCGGTCGCAAGAGGAAACCGCCTTGTCGACCCGGTCTTTCAGGTCGCGCACGAACCGGCCGGGAAAAAGCTTGCTCAGAATGTCCATTTCCATGGCCTGATCGCGGCCGTGACCGGAAAGGCGTTCCATGTAGCGGTTGAAAACCATGGTTTCCCCTTGCGGGTTGACCACAAAGATTCCTTCCTGCGCGTTTTCCACCAGGCTGTTCTGGAACTCCAGCATGCGGGTTATTTCAGTGATTTTGTCGGCCACCAACTGCTCCAGTTTTTCGGTGTAATCCTGCAACTGGAGCCGCATCTTGATTTTTTCCTTGGCCCGTTGCAGGGCCACGGCCAAAGCGGCGGGTTCGATGGGTTTGGTTATAAAATCCGAAGCCTCCAGTTTGAGGGCTTGTATGGCCAGATTCATTTCGCCGTGACCGGTAATGATGATTACCTCGGTGAGCGGCCTGCGGCTTTTGATTTCCTGCAATAGCCGGATGCCGTCCATGCCCGGCATCTTTATATCCGTAATAACCAGCGCATGCCGGGCGCGATCGAACAGCTCGAGCGCCTGCGCGCCGGATTCGGCGGTGTCCACCTCATAACCTTCTTCACGAAGCGCGAGGCCGAGTACCTTGCGGATGCCTTCCTCGTCATCCACCAGCAGAAGCTTGTTCATCAATTCTCCTTCGCTACGGGGAAACGAATGGTAAAAACAGTTCCATTGCCCTCTTCGCTTTCGAAATCGATGGCGCCTCCATAGTCCCTCACGATACCGTAACTGATCGACAATCCGAGCCCGGTTCCCTTGCCCTGCTCCTTGGTGGTAAAAAAGGGTTCGAACACTTTGCCCTTAAGGCTTTTGGGCACACCGATTCCGGTGTCGGACACGGTCACCACAACCTGATCGCCGTCGCGGAACGAATTTATTGTTATACGATGGTCGGTAGGGTCATCTTTAAAACGGGACTTTTTTTCCTCAATGGCGTCCCGAGCGTTGAGCACAAGATTCACGAATACCTGTTCCAGTCTATTCTTATCGGCCATTATGGGCGGCAAGTCACCATCTAAATTCATAACCACTTCGATTTCACGGAGCTTCAGTTGCTGCCCGAACACGGTGAAGGAATCCTTCAGCGCGTTATTGAGCTGAATACTCTGTTTCTGAATGTCCGGTTTCCGGCCGAACTCGCGCATGTGATTAATGATTCTGGACGCCCGGTCCACCTGTGAGTCGATCTCCGTGTTGAGTTCGTTCAGCAGGTCCGGGGTGGCTTCCCTGCCGTCGCGCACCCGCCTCAGTATGATGTTGGCGGCGGTCTTTATGACCGAAAGCGGCTGGTTCAACTCATGCGCGATACCGGTGGACATTTCACCGAGCGTGGCCATCTTGGCCGCCTGGATAAGCTGCTGTTCGGTTTCTATGCTTTCGGTTATATCGATGGTGGTGGCGATCAGGACCTCCCGCTCGCCATACTGCGACGGCGACACGCGCACGCTGACGAAAATCATATCCCCGTTACTCTTGCGGTGGCGCAGGCTGGTTATGACTCCGCCGCCGGAGCGCATGCCTTCTTCCGCCGCCGCGCGGTCATCCTCGGGGCTTAAATCGAGGAACGTCATTGTCCGGAGTTGCCGTTCCGAAAAGCCGTACCCGGTTACGGCCCGGTCGTTGATGTCCAGGATGTCCAGGGTTTGAGGGTCCAGCACGAAAATGGCGTGCGGCACATTGTTGAAAATGACCCGGTATTTTTCCTCGGACCGCGCCAGTTCGGTCTGTAGTCTGCGGACAGCGGTTATATCGGTGGACATCTCCATGACCGCCGATATTTCTCCCCGCTCATCCCGTATGGGCGCGGTGGTGATGAGAAAGGAGCGTTTCTGACCGTCCCGCGTAATACCCAGTTCCTCGCTGGTGTGTATCTGCCCGTCCTGCATGGTGAGTTTAACCGTGCAATTTTCGCAGGGGGTGTCTCTCTGTTTATACGCCTGGTAGCAGAACCGGTCGGTAACCGGCCCGAACGCGGCGGAGAATTCCCGATTGTAACGTATCAGCCGCAGATTCTTATCCTGGACCGTGATATAACACGGGACCCGTTCAAACAGCCCCTGGAACTCGTCACGGCTTTTCTCCAGCAAGGCGGTTTTTTCCCTGGTTTTTTCCACCATGGTGTTGAACGCTTCGGCCAGATCCCCGATTTCGTCATCTCCTCCGGCTTTGAGACGCCGGGTATAATCCCCTCTGGCTATTCTGCGCGTGCTCGCCGCCAGACCGGCGATGGGGCGCCCGACGGCGAATATTATATAGAGACTCGCCACCAGGAACGCGACCACGAACAGGATCAGAACAGCGAGGCTATAGCCGATGGTTCTGTGCGGGTAGATTGTGTACAAAACGAAAAAACCAAGGATAACCGCGAGGAAGATCAGGCTCAGGGCAAAGCAGATCTTGAAGGTCAGGCTTCTTAAAACGCTTTTTAACAGGTTAACCGGCACAAGGCTCCCCACGGAAAAAAGTCGTCACGTTTGGATGTCCAGTTTTCTGATTTTCCGCCACAAGGTCGTCCGATCCATGTTCAATTCGCGCGCCGTTCTGGTTTTGTTCCAGTCATTGCGCTCCAGCGCGGCGGTGATAACCTGTTTTTCAGTTTCAGCGACCGCGGGTCCAATGCGCGGTCCCGCCGGCCCGCCGCTGTCCGCCGGCGCGCCTTTGGTCAGATACAGAGGCAGATGGGCGGGCTCGATAGTGGTATCCTGACACAGGATGAAGGCGTGCTCCAGGATATTTTTCAACTCCCGTATATTTCCGGGATAGGAGTGGTTCAACAACAACCGCATGGCCTGAGGACTGATCGCGCTCAGAGGCCGCTTCCTCCGGAGGTTCAGTTTGGCCATGATAAAGTCGATCAGCAGCGGCAGGTCTTCCATGCGTTCCTTCAGGGACGGAAGCTCGAGCTTCATCACATTCAGACGGTAATAGAGATCCGCGCGAAATTTATTTTCCTTGACCAGCTGTTCAAGGTGCCGGTTGGTGGCCGCGATAATCCGCACGTCCACTTTTACCGTGGTTCGGGCGCCCAGGGGATAGAATTCCCGGTCCTCGAGCACTCGCAGCAGCTTGGCCTGCAGGGGCAGGGGCAGGTCGCCGATCTCGTCCAAAAATATGTCGCTATGATCCGCCAGCTGAAACAGGCCGGGTTTGTCGGAAACCGCGCCGGTAAAGGCGCCTTTCTTATAGCCGAACATTTCTGATTCAAGAAGGTTTTCCGGCAGGGAAGCGCAATTGACCTTGACCATTTCGCGGTCGGAGCGGTCACTCAGACTATGGATGACCGACGCCAGCACATCCTTGCCCGACCCCGTGGGGCCGGTGATGAGAATCGTGGTAGGGCTGGCGGCGATAGTGGGAAGCATGGCGAATATCCGCTGCATGATCGGACCCTGGCCGACCATATCGCCGAGTTTGTACTTGCCCTGTATCTCCTTTTGCAGTTCGTGAACTAGGGACAGATTGTCCAGCGTTTCCAGGGCGCCGATGACGCGGCCGCTATCGTTTTTCAGGGGAACGCAGCTTACCCGTACCGGAATGGGAACGCCCGCGCGGTTGGTTATGTCCATCTCCCACTGGATCGATTCGTCCAACTCCTGCGCCAGCAGTTTTTTCAGTCCGCAGCCGGTTTCGCACTGCTCCCCCTTTAAGATTTCATGGCAGGGATGGCCGATGGCCTGGGTTCGCGGGTAACCGGTCAGCTCCTCGGCCTGGCGGTTGAAACTGGTGATCCTCCCGCTTTTGTCCACGGTGATAACCGCGGAGGTCATGCTGTCCAGGATCATGCGGAACCGTTCATTGCTGTTTTTGATGTTTTGCAGAAGTTCATGGATAAGCGAACGGTCCTCGAACGATTCGACGCCGCCGATCAGTTCCCCTTCCTCATCCAGTATGGGGGCCACGCTTATGTTGATGGGCACGGTGAACCCGGCCCGGTTTTCTATCTCAAGATCGAAATTGAGCGCCTTCCTGCCCACTTCGACCGCTTCGTCGAGCTTGCAGTGATCCCGGCAGAAACGAGTTTTGAAGATCTCATAGCAGGGCTTGCCCAGCACGTCCTGGCGGCGGTATCCGGTTATGTCCTCGGCGGCCGCGTTGAAAAAGGTGATCTCTCTGCGCACGTTGACCGTAAATACGCCCTGGGCCAGATGTTCCAGTATAAACTGGCACTCCGGCGTCGTTTCCAGGGAAGGAACCTCGGGAATATGTGAAGGGTCAGTCATAAAAACGCTCTGATCCTGTCGCCGGAAGCGCGTCTGAAGCGCCGTCCGGTGGTTGTGCGACAGCGCATGCCACGATAGGTATATGATAGAAGAAGCTGTCGCAATGTCAAATCAGAAAATCGGAGAAGCATTTAGTCGAAAAAAGGGAAAAAATGATTTCGCGCCCAGCCGGAGAATCCGATTTTAACCTTATTCTCTCCATAAATCCGTAAATGCGCCGGGCCGAAAGCCCATTCCGTGTGGAACCTCGTTGCGATGTCTTCAGGATTCGTGAAAAATATCGGCGGTGAACGTGTATATTTCAGCGCCTTCCTTCCAGCAGTTTTGGTTGAGCCCGGCCTTGACGCAGGTCTGGGAAAGAAACGTTTCGCGGTCCCACCCGTACTCGGTGGCCACCTGCGGCAAAAGGACGCCCCGGTTATATCCCTTGATAAGATATATGCCGTGTTTCCCCACTTCTATTTCCTCAACGCTTCCGATCCGTTTTAACGGCGACAGCACGGAAATTTCTATGTCAATGCGGTCGAGTTCGGACTCGGTCAGGGGAGGGAAGCGCGGGTCGTCAAAGGCCGCCGACAGCGACATGGAGGCTACCGTGGAATGGAGCGCTCCCTGCCCCGTAAAGATCCCGATGCACCCGCGCAGGGCGTTTCCCTTGTGCAGGGTGACGAACGCGCCGTTTTTTTCCTGCAGTTCGGGCAGATCGGTGTTGATCGGTTCCTTTTCGCGATTAAACCGCTCCTTCAGCGTGTTTCTGGCCACTTTCAGGAGTGTTGTTTTGGCTTCCTGGCTCAGGGAGTCCTGGTCTGCGGTCATGAACTATTCCTCCCTCTCTTAAAGCCTTCGCGCGGCTTGAAAAGAGTTGATTTTAAATACCAAGAGATGTATTGAGTCATGCGCCCCATTCTCCTCAACTACGAGGGGGCCGCGCTTATTTCTCATGTGGCGCTAATCAAGCTTGCATGAAAACTGAATTTACTATATGATTCGGGTTTCTTGATGTCAAAATATCACCCCGCCTCGGCGCCGAATTACTCTCTTTTTACTTGTTGTATGAAAGGTCATACTATATGGATTTAGGGCTAAAAGACAAGATCGCATTAGTGGCCGCTTCAAGTAAAGGGATAGGAAAGGCAGTGGCTCACGCGCTGTCCCGTGAGGGCGCCAAGGTGGCCATGTGCGCCCGCGATCAGGAAACCCTGTCGGCGGCGGTCAAGGAGATCACCGCGGATACCGGCGCCCCGGTATGGGGCCACGCCTGCAACGTGTCGGACCCCGACCAGGCGGCCGAGTGGGTCGACAAGGCCATGGAACACTTTGGCGGAGCGCATATCCTGGTCAATAACGCCGGCGGCCCGCCTCCCGGTCAATTCCTGGACTTTGGACGCCAGGATTGGGAGAACGCGTTCAGGCTGAATCTGCTGAGTACCATAACGCTGAGTAAGGCGGTCCTGCCGCGTATGCAAGCGCAGAAATGGGGCCGTATAATCAATATAACGTCGGTTTCGGTCAAACAACCCATAGACGGGCTTATTTTGAGCAACACCGTGCGCACCGGCGTCATCGGTCTGGCCAAGAGTCTGTCGAGGGAATTCGGTTCCTACGGCGTGCTGGTCAACAACGTATGTCCCGGATACACCCTGACCGAACGAATCAAACAACTTGCTTCGAGTCTGGCCCAAAAAGAAGGAGTCAGCGAACAGGAGATCATCGGTCGCTGGGAGGCTGACATTCCTTGCAAAAGGTTGGGAAGGCCGGAGGAATTAGCTGATTTAGTGTGCTTTTTGGCTTCCGAGCGCGCCGGATACATTACCGGTGTGACCATTCAGGTGGACGGAGGCCATGTTCGAGGCACGATGTGAGTTAACCCTAAGAAGAGGTTTGTATGGAACCGTTCTTACAAATTCCCTTACGATTTAATTAGTAAGCCCGCCGATCGTCGATTGCAACCGACGGTGAGGCGGGGAGGGGAGGCGAAAGTTGAAAGCGTTAGGCAAACACATCATTCTGGAGCTTTATGGTTGCGATCGTGAGACTCTCAACGATCGGGAAAAGGTTGGTGATCTTATAATTGAGTCCGTCCGGATGTCGGGCGCGACCCTTCTTCATCCCTATTTTCACCAATTCTCCCCACAAGGGGTCAGTGGCGTCGCGGTGATAGCGGAATCTCATTTCACTATTCACACGTGGCCGGAATACGGATACGCCGCGCTGGACATTTTCACGTGCGGCGACGATATAGACTCTGATGTGGCGGTCTCCTATCTTCGAAAACAATTTAACGCGGAAAGCATACAGGTTATGGAGTTAAAGCGAGGAGCGCTCGACGTTCCCTCGGAATGCTTGAAACATAAGCAGGGCGCCGAGGACGCGTGCGATTTGACGCTGCTTCAGGCCGGCGCGACGCGTTAATAGATCCACGTATATAGTTCAACCTCAGGAAAAGCCGAATAAGAGCGCGAATCGGGACGTAAGCGCGTAGGCGTTCATCGTCCCGATAGGCTCGGGCGGAGGGCGCGGCGTTTTTCCCTCGCGGAAAAAAGTCCGCCCTCCGGTGTTTTTTATTATCCGTACGGTACGCGTAACGCCCCGCTCTCGCGGCGCGGAAACCATTCCGTTGATGAGGTTCGAACAGGGACGGCGTCGCCCGCCAGGCGCCTCCGACTATTTTTTTATGAGGTTATTGAAAATGACTGAAAAGAAGGGTTATCCCGCGTTCGCGGTTAACGGCAAAACCATGGATCTCTGGTTTGAGGAAAAGCTGGAGATGCAAACCAAGAGCATGCTGCGTATCAAAATCGAAAGAACCCTCCACAGCGAGAAAAGTGAATTCCAGAATCTGGCCGTGGTGGAGACAAAGGGCATGGGGCGCATGCTCGTGCTTGACGGCATTATCATGCTGACCGAGATGGATGAATGCTCCTATCATGAAATGATCGCCCACGTTCCCCTGATGACCCATCCCGACCCGCAATCGGTATTGGTGATCGGAGGCGGCGACGGGGGAACGATCAGGGAGGTGATCAAGCATCCGGGAGTGAAGCGGGCGCACCTGTGCGAAATCGACCGCCGCGTGGTGGAAGTGTCCAGGGAATATCTGCCTTCGCTCGCCGAGGGTCTGGACGATCCCCGGGTTGAATGTTTCTATGAGGACGGCGCCGCGTTCATCGCCAACCGGCCCAACGAGTATGACGTTATCATCGTCGATTCGTCCGATCCCATCGGACCGGCCGAAGTCCTGTTCAAGGAGCCGTTCTACCGGAACCTGTTCGGCTCGCTCAGGGAAAACGGCATAGCGGTCACCCAATGCGAGTCGTACTTCTATCACACCGAGTTTGTGGCCGAGATAGTGAAGCTGGGAAGCAAAATCTTTCCGGTATGCGGCTATTACTACACGAGTGTGCCGACCTATCCGAGCGGCATGATCGGGTTCGCGTTTTGCTCCAAAGGGCCCGATCCGATTACGGACGCGCATGACGAGCGCTTTGCTTCGTTGAAGGATTTGAATTATTATAATCCGCAGCTCCATCGGGCGTGTTTCAATCTTCCGTTGTTTGTGCGCCGGAAACTCCCGGAGGGCGTAATAAATACTCGACAGACCTCCGCAAAGTAGCGTAGCCTTTGCGGTAAACAGCAAGGCGGAGGAAACCGGATGATATATCTCGACCATAACGCCACCACGCCTCTGGCGCCTGAAGTTCGCGCGGCCATGCTGCCGTTCATGGAGCAGGGTTTCGGCAACCCCAGCAGCAGGTACGAACTGGGCGTCCGGGCCAAGGAGGCGGTGGAAACGGCCCGCGCGCATGTGGCCGCGCTGATTAACGCCGATCCGGCCGAGATAATTTTTACCAGCGGGGGAACCGAAAGTAACAACCACGCCATAAAAGGCGTCGCCGATCAGTTCATGGGTCAGAAGAACCATATGATCACCACCAAAATCGAGCATCCGGCGATTTTGGAGCCCATGCTGTATCTGCTCACCAATCACGGCTGGGATGTGACCTTTCTGCCTGTGAATTCCCGCGGGGTCGTGGACCCGGAGGACGTGGCCAGGGCCGTCAAACCCGGCACGGCTCTGATTTCGGTCATGCACGCCAACAATGAAACGGGAGTTATACAGCCGGTGGAGGAAATCGGGGCGCTGGCGCGGGAAAAGGGCGTTCTGTTCCATACGGACGCCGCTCAGAGCGCGGGCAAGATCCCCGTGGACGCGCAAGCCATAAATGCCGATCTGCTTACCCTGGCCGGACACAAGCTCTATTCGCCCAAGGGTGTGGGCGCGCTCTATGTCCGGACCGGAACCCCCATCATGCCGTTCATGCACGGGGCGGGGCAGGAGACCGGACGCCGGGCGGGCACGGAAAACGTCATTCTGGATGTGGCGTTGGGCGAAGGGTGCAGGCTGGCGCGCGAGGGATTTGAAACCCACGTCCGGACCATGCGCGCCACGCGCGACCGCCTGCGCCAAAAGCTGAGCGAGGCCGTGGAGGAACTGGTGATCTTCGGCGCTCCCGAACCGGCCCTTCCCAATACCCTGTTTGTCTCCTTTCCCGGCGTTCCGGGCGCGGACATATTGGATGAGATACCCGAGCTGTGCGCCTCCACCGGCGCCGCGTGCCATGACAGCCAGGTGCGGCTTTCGCACGTGCTGGAGGCCATGGGGGTCGACGAACGCGTGGGCAAGGGAGCGGTCCGGTTGACCACCGGACGGTCCAGCGTGATCGACGACATGGACTTCGCGGCTCAAAAACTGGCGGAGGCCTACCAGCGGCTTCTGGCTGGAGCGAGAACCGCCCAGCCGTTAGCGCAGAGAGGCGCACAAGCATGATACGCGTTTTTACCACTCCAAATTGCCGGGAATGCCGGGCCGCGAAGGATTTTCTGCGGGAGCGGGGCGTGGAGTTCGAGGAAGTCAACGTGGAAGGCGCCTTTGGCGCGCTCCGTACCATGATCAAGCTCTCCGGCGTGAAAACCGTTCCCGTCATCCAGATCGAAGATGACGTCATTGTCGGTTTCGACCGGTCCCGTCTGGAAGCGATCCTCTAAGCCAATCTTGTCCGCGCGGATTGGGCGCCGCCGCCTGAAGGCGGCCCCGCGCCGTCCGCATGTTCCCCGTCTTGCCGTCGGGAGTCCATCTTCTGGTTGATTTTTCGCCTGTTTCGCGAGAACATAATTGTTTGATGTTTTCCCGAGGCTCCGGAACACGCCGGCGCCAGGACAGAGAAGAGCCTCACAAACGATGACTGAATACCGAGCGCGTGAAACCCCTGCGAACGCCCGGCCGGCTGGACCTTTCCGCCGCGTTCCCACGGAGCGGCAGCGCGCTTTGCATAAGACAGGCCTTATATATGAAGACTATTGCCATAACCATGGGTGACGCCGCGGGCATCGGCCCTGAAATAATTGTAAAGGGAGTGGTCGGGGAGTCTCTCCGGGACCGCTACCGTTTTATTATACTCGGCCAGGAACGGGCCATGAGGCGGGCGGAGGAGATCTGCGGAATTGAACTTGGTCTGCGGGTTTTCCGTGAGCAAGGCGTTCTGGACCCCGACTTTCCGGGACCGGTCCTCATCGATTTGGGAACCGATCTCAAACGGGACATACCGTTGGGCGGAGTGAACGCCGACGCCGGATTGCTGGCCGCGCGCTGCATCGAAAAAGGGGCCCGGCTGGCTCTGTCCGGAGCGGCGGACGCCATGGTCACCTGCCCCATAAACAAGGAGGCCGTGGCGCTGGCCGGGTTCGATTTTCCCGGTCATACCGAGTTTCTGGCTCATCTTACCGGGGCCCGCAAGGTGGTCATGATGCTGGCCGGCGACCGCCTCCGGGTGACGCTGGTCACCATCCATGAAGCGCTGGCAAACGTGCCCTCTTTGCTCAACCGCGAAAAAATACTCGATACGATCATGATTACCAATGAAGGGCTGCAAAGGGATTTCGGACTGAACAATCCCCACATAGCCGTGGCCGGGTTCAACCCTCACGCGGGGGAAGGCGGCATGTTCGGGCGCGAGGAAATCGAACTGATTTCCCCGGTCGTACAAACCGCCCGGGAACAGGGAATAGACGCGTCCGGTCCCTGGCCGCCCGACACCATTTTTTACAAGGCGGCCAAGGGGGAGTTCGACGCGGTTGTCTGCATGTACCACGACCAGGGGCTCATCCCGCTCAAACTGCTTCATTTCCACGATGGGGTAAACGTCACCCTGGGGCTGCCCATCGTGCGCGTTTCGGTGGATCACGGCACCGCGTTCGACATCGCGGGAAAAGGCGTGGCCGATCCGGCCAGCTTTATCAACGCGGTCAAAACCGCGGGAATGATCGCGGGCAACCGCCAGGCCGGCGATAAGCGGGTGATGGCATGAGCCGGCCGCCGAAAATAAGGGTCCTGGGCGCCCGCGAGCACAATCTGAAAAACGTCAACGTGGACATCCCCCGAAACAAGCTGGTGGTGATCACCGGCCTGAGCGGGTCGGGGAAGTCCAGCCTGGCCTTCGACACCATTTTCGCCGAGGGGCAACGCCGCTACGTGGAATCTCTGTCCGCCTACGCCCGGCAGTTTCTGGAGCAGATGGACAAGCCGGACGTGGACGCCATCGAGGGGCTTTCGCCCGCGGTGTCCATCGAACAGAAAACGGTTAGTAAAAATCCGCGTTCCACGGTGGGCACGGTCACGGAAATCTACGATTATCTGCGGCTGCTCTACGCGCGGGCGGGGAGGCCGTATTGCTACAATTGCGGCAAGCCCATCGTGGCCCAGACGGTGCAGGAAATAGTGGACCAGATTATGGTCCTGCCCGAAAAGGCCAGGGTCATCATCCTGGCGCCGCTGGTGGTCAACCGGAAGGGGGAGTATAAGAAGCTCCTGGAGCAGCTCCAGCGCGACGGATTCGTGCGGGCCCGCATTGATGAGGAAATCATCGAACTGGGCGAACCCGTACCGTTGGATAAAAACAAGAAACACACCATCGAAGCGGTTGTGGACCGGCTGGTGGTGCATTCCAAAATGAAAAACCGGCTCACCGATTCGGTCGAGCTGGCGCTCAACATGGCCAACGGGCAGATGGCCGCCCTGGTGAACATGGAAGAACGGCTGTTCTTCAGCGAGCACGCTTCCTGCCACGATTGCGGCATCAGCTACCCGGAATTGACCCCGCAGATGTTTTCCTTCAACAGCCCCCTGGGCGCGTGCCCCCGGTGCGACGGGTTGGGCGCGCTTACCGAATTCGATCTGGACCTGATCATTCCCGACAAGACCAAGTCGGTCAACGACGGGGCCATCGCTCCCTGGTTGAGCCGCCACCTGACCTTTATCCAGAGCCGGCTGGAGTCGTTCCTCTATCAATACGGCGGCGACCCCTATACGCCCTTCGAACGGCTGCCGGAAAAGGCGCAACAGATGATCCTGTACGGTTCGGGCGAGGATCAGGTCGAATTCAAGGTGGTGGAGAACGGCAGGACCTTTACCTATCACCGGCCCTTTGAAGGCGTGATCAATTTCCTGAAGCGCCGTTACTCCGAAACCGAGTCCCCGGCCCGCCGCCAGGAAATCGAACGATATATGACCATGCACGCCTGCCCGGAATGCAAGGGGGCGCGTCTGCGCAAGGAAAGCCTGGCCATCCGGGTGGGCGATTATTCGATCGCCGAGATTACCGGCTTCACCGTGGAAAAGTCGCTGGACATCCTGCGGAACCTCAAGCTGAGCAAGAGCGAACGGGAAATAGCGCGCCGCATTTTGAAGGAGATCAACGAACGGCTCAACTTTCTGGTGGATGTGGGACTGAACTACCTGACGCTGAACCGCTCGTCAACCTCGCTTTCCGGTGGGGAAGGGCAGCGAATCCGGCTGGCCACGCAGATCGGATCGAGGCTCGCGGGCGTGTTGTACGTGCTGGACGAACCCAGTATCGGGCTGCACCAGCGGGACAACAAAAGGCTGCTGGAATCGCTCATATCCATGCGTGACCTGGGAAACACCATCCTGGTGGTGGAGCATGACGCGGAGACCATCCTGGCCGCGGATCACATCATCGACATGGGCCCCGGCGCGGGGGCGCACGGCGGACACGTTGTCTTTTCCGGCTCGCCCAAGCAGATCGTCAAGAGCAGGACCTCGCTTACCGGCAGGTATCTGTCGGGGCGGGATACCATCCCGGTCCCCGAGAAGCGGCGGCGCCACCGCAAGGGCTATCTGACCCTCACGGGGGCGCGCGAAAACAATCTGCAGGACCTGACGGTGGATATCCCCCTGGGCACGTTCACCTGCGTGACCGGCGTGTCGGGGTCGGGGAAGTCCACACTGGTCAATCTGACCCTGTACCGCTATCTGGCGCAAAAGCTGTATCGGGCCAAGGAACAGCCAGGCAAACTGGAGGGCGCGCGCGGACTGGAAAAGATAGACAAGGTCATCAACATCGATCAGAACCCCATCGGCAGGACGCCCCGCTCCAATCCCGCCACCTACACCAAGCTGTTCACCTATATCCGGGACCTCTACGCGGGCGTGCCGGAAGCGCGCATGCGCGGCTACAAGGCGGGCAGGTTCAGCTTCAATGTCAAGGGCGGCAGATGCGAGGCGTGCGAGGGCGCCGGAATTATCAAGATAGAAATGCATTTTCTCCCCGACGTGTTCATCACCTGCGACGTATGCAAGGGCAAGCGCTACAATCGGGAGACGCTGGAAATAAAATACAAGGGCGCCACGATCAACGACGCGCTCAACATGACCGTGGACGAAGCCACGGACTTCTTCGGCAGCATCCCCTCGATCAAAACCAAGCTGCAGACGTTGCAGGACGTGGGCATGGGCTATGTGAAGCTCGGGCAGGCCGCCACGACCCTCTCCGGAGGCGAGGCGCAGCGGGTGAAATTATCGCGGGAGTTGAGCAAGCGTCAGACCGGAAAGACGTTGTATATTCTCGACGAGCCCACCACAGGTCTGCACTTCGAAGACATCAAGAAGCTGCTTTCGGTGTTAAACCGCCTGGTGGACGCCGGTAACACGGTGGTGGTCATCGAGCACAATCTGGATGTGGTGAAAAGCGCGGATCATCTCATAGATCTGGGACCCGAAGGCGGAGACAAGGGCGGCAGAATAGTGGCCTCCGGAACGCCGGAGGAGGTCATGGCGATGGAGGAGTCCTACACCGGGCAATTCCTGAAGGAGACGCTGAAGCGTTAGCTCGAGGTCAGGTGATAGGCCAGATTGTCGAGCTTCACCGTGAAATCCACGTTTTCCACCTTGAATCCGGGCGGAACGTGAATCTGGGTCGGCGCGAAATTCAGGATGGCGTGAATATTGGCCTTGATGAGCCGGTTGGCGATATCCTGCGCCCAATTCGAGGGTGTGGCGATTATGCCGATCTCGATGCCCTGCTCCTTGGCGTGATGCGGCAGGTCGTTGATATGATGTATGGCCAGCCCGTTGGGCAGCTTTTTGTTCACCTTCTGCGGATCGTTGTCAAAGGCCGCCACAAAGGTATATCCCTGCTTGGAGAAGTTTTCATGTGACAGCAACGCCAGTCCGAGGTTGCCGACCCCCACGATTCCCATGCGCCAATCTTTATTCAGACCCAGTATCCGTTTGATTTCAAAGAGCAGTTCTTTTACGTAATATCCTACTCCACGTACGCCGAACTCTCCGAAGTAAGCGAGGTCCTTGCGAATCTGCGCCGGATTGACATCGCAGAGCGTGGCCAGCCGCTCGGAAGAGATTATACGGGTGTCTTCCGCGAGCAGTTTTTCCAGAATACGGGAATAGAGCGATAAGCGAGTTATAGTGGCCGAAGGAATTTTAGCGTATTTCATGGCGTTTCGTCGCGATTTGTGAATGTAGTCACATTTAAAGCCTTAAAAACAGGGTTGCCCGCGGGCGGACAACCCTGCGAGAAAACCTGAACTACTCGACCGGGAGCCCGATAGCCTTGGCGATAGGCGTAGCCATGGGATAGGCGTAGATCAGAATCAGGGCCACGACCAGCGCGTAGATACCCAGAGATTCGATCATCGCCAGACCGATCAGCATGTTAACGGTGATTTTACCAGAAGCTTCGGGGTTGCGGGCTGTGCCTTCAACCGCGCCTTTAACGGCCATGCCCTGGCCGATACCCGTTCCGAACGCGGCGATGCCCATGCCGAAACCGGCGGCGGTAACCACGGCCGCGAAAAACCCCATGCCAGCGGCGCCAACGGCGGCGTCAGCGGCGAGCGCAATGGAGCTCAGGCCGAGCATGCAGAGAATTGAAAACACTGTTGATACAAACACCCTCTTGGACATGTACAGATACCTCCTCTTTTTTTTGCCTTCTTCCCTTCCGGGGATTATCCGTTTCAGAATCGTATAGCGCTGCGTTGAAGCCTTATTAGTGGGATTCTTCCAGCGATCCCGCCAGGTACATCATGGTCAGCAGCGAGAAAATGAACGCCTGGACGAAACTGGTAAAAATACCGAGTATCATCATCGGCAGCGGGGCCAGGAAGAACCCGGCCAGCACCAGCAGAATGGCCACCACCAGCTCTTCGCCCAGAATGTTGCCAAACAGACGGAAGGTCAGCGACAGCACGCGGGACACATGGCTGATGAGTTCTATGATGAGAATAAGCGGCGCCAGCCACCACACAGGTCCCAGAAAATGTTTGATATACTTGAAGCCGTGCTCCTTAATGCCGATTACGTGCGTAAGGATGAACACCACCAGCGCGCAGGCGAGCGGGGTGTTGATGTTGGCGGTCGGCGCAAACATGCCGGGAATCAGGCCGATCCAGTTCATGGCCAGGATGTAGATCATGAGGGTCGCCACCAGGGGGAAATAGGGCCTGCCGTGTTCGCCCATGATGGAAATCTGGAAGTCCTCGATTCCGCCGACGAGCACCTCAAAAAAGTTCTGTCCGCCCACGGGGATCATCTTCAGGCCGCGAACCGTCAGTTTCACCACCACGATGAGGAACAGGATAATCAACCATGAATAGATCACATGAGGATAGTGATGAGCGAACTCACCTAATCCGGTCAATTCGAACAGCTTGTTCAGAAATAAAAACGGGTGCTCCATCTATCCTACGCCTCCTTCATCCAAGCCTGTTTGATAATGAAAATTCCGCACGTAGTCAGGCTCAACACAACGGTGGAGAGCCCTACGATCAAACCGAGCGGCGTCGCCACACCCAGAACGAGAAGCGCCAGCATAATGGCCCCCGTCGCCCCCAGCCGCAGAAAAGAGGTGATAATGATGTAACCGGCCGGTTTCAGGGCATTGGGATTGAGCGATTTTAAAAGAACGCGATACAATAAGCTAAAATTGGCGATTATCAGCACTCCGCCGATCAACACACTCAAGGCGAAAAAATAATTCAGTATAATCGCGCTGAGAGCGGTAAGGAGCGCCAGGACGATCCAGTTACAGCGCTTCAGGCGCCGAACCACTTCATGTTCATTCATGTCTTTAGAGTTTGTCACTCTTGCGTTGCGCCCGTTTCCCCAGCACATACAGGTTACGGAAACCGGCGATAATACCCAATACCAGAAAGATTATGGTCAACCAGGGCTTGGCGCCGGGGAATACTTTGTGGTCGAGATAGTACCCGATACCCAACCCGATAAGCGTGGCCAGCACCATAGAAATGCCCATACTGCTGGCTGTCGCCAGAAGAACCCAGTGCTCACGGTTCTTCTTTGGTTCTAAAGGCATGTAATTTCAATACCTTAGTATGTGTTTAGACGTTTCCGTCCGAGCTTGTGTAATTATGTACATGCTCCGTAACATGAAGCTCTCCGCAAAGTCAATAGTTTTTTAGGCCAGCGATATCACAAGTATTTTAGACCATCGACCGCAGGGTCTGGCGAACCGCTTCCAGCGTGCGATCGATCTCTTCATCGGTGTGCGCCAGGGACACAAACGTGGCCTCAAACGGCGACGGCGCCAGATAGATCGAACGCGCCAGCATACCCTGGTAGAACTCCGAATATTTGTCGCGGTCGGCGGCCATGGCGCTCCTGAAATCGGTGACCGGGTCCTGGGTGAAGAACAGCGTGCCCATGGAGCCGAGGCGGTTGAGACACAACGAAAGCTCGCTTTCCCGGACGATATCCTCCATCCCGTCCCAGAACCTGGCGGATTTGGCTTCCAGCTCCTCGTAGATTCCTTCCTGTTTGAGAGCCTTGAGCGTCGCCAGTCCCGCGGCCATGGCCAGGGGGTTCCCGGACAGGGTGCCCGCCTGGTACACGTCGCCGTCAGGCGCCATGCGCCGCATGATATCCTCCCGGCCGCCGTAGGCCCCTACGGGAAGACCGCCGCCGATGATTTTCCCCAGACAGGTGAGATCGGGCTGGATGTTGAAAAGCCGCTGAGCGCCTCCATAGGAGAGGCGGAACCCGGTGATGACCTCGTCGAAGATGAACAGTGTCCCATGTTCCCTGGTAAGTTTTCTGATGGCTTCCAGAAAGCCCCGCGCAGGGGTGACCACGCCCATGTTCCCGGCCACCGGCTCCACAATCACCGCCGCAGCCTCATCGCCGCGTTTGGCCATGAAATCGGAAAAGGCCGTTATGTCGTTGTAGGGAAGGGAAACGGTGTTTTTCACGATATCCTGCGGCACGCCGGGGCTGCCCGGAATGCCCAGGGTGGCCACGCCGCTGCCTGATTGGACCAGCAGGGTATCGGCGTGCCCGTGATAGCAGCCGTCGAACTTGACGATTATGTCCCGGCCGGTGAATCCCCGCGCCAGCCGCAAGGCGGACATGGTGGCTTCGGTGCCCGAATTCACCATGCGCACCAGATCGATGTTCGGCACGGCGTCCACGATCATGCGCGCCATTTCCACTTCACGCTCCGTGGGCGCGCCGTAGCTGGTGCCTTCCGCGAGCGCCGCCTTTACCGAATCCATTACCGCCGGATGCGCGTGCCCCAGGATCATGGGTCCCCACGAACCCACGTAATCCAGAAAATCGTTTCCATCCACGTCGTATATGTGCGATCCTTTGGCGCGCGCGATAAACAACGGCGTACAGCCTACCGATTTACACGCCCGCACCGGACTGTTTACGCCACCGGGAATAAATTTTTCCGCCTCAACAAACAGATCTTGGGATTTCTTGTAGTCCATGACGCGGATTCCTCCCTTTCTTGCGGTTTGATCGTAAAATAGGCTCCCCCTCCCTCAATCCCTCCCGCAAGGGGAGGGAGGTTTTAAGGTCCCCCTCCCTCGGTGGGAGGGGGCAGAAGGAGGGTGATAACATTCGAGTGTTACAACCGGGTACGTCTAAAAATAGCGCATGCTGGTTTTTTTCAGCTCGCGCTCGCTGAACAGCAGCTTATAGTCCTTTAAGCCGGTCTTTTCCGAAATGGCGCTGGCTATCTCATGACAGCCTTCCTTGGTGGCGCTATGTATCATGGTGAACACGTTGTATTTCCAGTCGCCCTGCACACGCCGCTCGTAGCAGTGGGTCACTTCCGTGAAGGTGGCCATGATGGCCCCGACCCGCTCCACGTCATGAGCCTCCACCTTCCAGGCGCCCATGGCGTTGGCGTCCACCCCGGAGAGCTGATGCCTGAGGGTTATGCCGAAGCGGCGGATGATACCGCGCTCAATGAGATCCCGCAGACAATCCACGACGTCCTGTTCGGACACCCGTTGCGACTGCGCCACTCCGAGAAACGGCCTGGGCGTAATCTCCAGGGAATCCTGCACATAACGGATGACCGCTTTTTCCAATTCGCTTAACATGGTAACGTGTTGATAGTATGGGGTGTTAATGAAAGTCAAGAAAAACAGGTCAAGGCCGGGAAAGGCCTCCTTGGCCGCCTGAAACGCGCCGTAAGAAGCTTGTTTTCCGGGCTCCTGCTCGACCCCCGCCTTTGCCGGCGGAGGCCAAGCAAGACAATGGCGCGGACGGTTACATACGATCCGCTCTGAGTTTGGCCAGAGCCACGTGCGCCGCGTTGATCAGAGGGTGCACGGTGGGCGCGGGAGACAGCAGGGGGTGGGTCGCAATCTGCATCATGTCCAGTTCCCGCACGTTCAGGTTCATCTGAATTCCCATGGCGATGGTGTTGATCAGCTCGCCCACGGAAGGCCCTCCTGAAATCTGACCACCCAGCAACGCGCCGCTTCGATCCGCAAAAATCAGTTTCACTTTCAGCGGCGCCGCTCCGGGCAGAGTCCCCGGATGACGATCAGGCGCCACGGCCTCGCCCGTGACAATGCGGAACCCTTCAGCCTCGCAGGTCTTGCGCGTCATACCGGCGCTGGCAAAGCAGGTGTTTCCGATCTTGGTGGAGAAAGCGGACACGGTTCCCTGAATCCGGCGCAATACCCGTATGCCGTAGATATTGGTCCCCGCGATTCTGGCCTCCGCGGTGGCGGTGGAAGCCAGCCACACCGGGACCTCTTCCCGGGTGAAGAAGTCCCGTTTGAGGGCGCAATCCCCCACGGCAAAGACGTTTTTCACCGTGGTCCGCATGTAGGAGTCCACCCACACGGAACCGCCCCGGGTCATCTCCAAACCCGCTTTTTCCGCCAGTTCCGTGTTGGGCCTCCCGCCGATGCCCACGATAACGATATCCGCGGGCAGTGAAACGCCGTCATCCAGGACCACCGACTTCACGCCGTTCTGACCTTCGATGGACATCGCCCGCTTGCCGGTGTGAACATGAACGCCGGCCTTGGTCAGTTCCTCGGTCACGGAGTCGCAGAACTCCTCGTCAAAAGCCGTATTGAGGAGTTTGGGCATCATCTCCACGATATGGACTTCCGTATCGGAATTCCGCGCCAGCTCGTCCGCGAATTCCGCCCCGATGAAACCTCCTCCCAGAATCACCGCCTTCTTTGCCGCGCTCGCCTTTTCCTTGAGCGCGGTCATGGCGGAAAGGCTCTTGGTGATGGCGTACACGCCGGGCTGTTCGATACCGGCTATGGGAGGCAGTACCGGGCTGCTGCCGGTGGCCAGCACAAGCCGATCATAATTCACCACTTGCCCGGAAGCGAGGGTCAGCATGTTCGCAGCCGTGTCCAGATCCACCGCCTTGTCCACCATGATCTCGACACCGGCGCCTTCCAGGGGAGCGTTGCCCATGATGTTCTGCGAAGCCTGCGACATGGTGTGAATCATATAGGGTATGGCGCAGGGAATAACCCCGTCGCCGATTTCCTTGATAACGCACACCGATTTTTCAGGATACACGCTTTTTGCGGTCAGGGCCGTAATGACGCCCGCCGGACCGCCGCCCACAATTACCACGTCATATTTCATATCTGTCTCCTTAATCTGTAGAATGAGAATGGACAGGAATAGCCCCATCGGAAACGGACCTTCCCGGTCATGGCGCGTAACGGATGGCCGGCAAGGCCTCGGTAGGGCAGAGCGCAAAAACTATCACCCCCCTCCTGACAAGGCAATTCCCGTGCCAGAGCCTCAGCGTGGATATAAATTGAATAACCAGCTGATATTATACGAAATCAACGGCAGGTACCAAGATCCGGCCGTTTCTTGCGGGATGGTCGGGCGCATGGTCCTTTTACACTTCGTCAAGTAAAGATAAGGCCGGAACAGACCTGTCCCGAATGGCGTGACCGGGCTTCAACGCGTACGTCCCCAACTTTCCGGAGGATTTACCGGTTCAGTTAGGAGATTTTTTTACGATGACTAATAGTGATACGCGCGAAATTGATTGTTTGATTGAATGGCCCGGTATGCGGGATCCATTTGAAAATGATTGTGAAATGGGAGAGATTGCCGGCCATTTGCGGCCGGGAAACTCAGGAAGGGAATGACCCGTATGAAACCAACCAAGAACAGGTGGCTTATTGCGGCGTCCGCCGTGGGAATACATATTTCCATCGGCTCGGTGTACGCCTGGAGTGTTTTTGTAAAACCCATTGTCCACGAACTTGGATGGGACTTTCGCGACACTCAGTTTACCTTCAGCATAGCCATTCTGTTTCTGGGCCTTTCAGCGGCCCTGCTGGGACCTTTTGTCGAGAAACAAGGCCCCCGGAAAGCCGGTACCCTGGCCGCGGTTTTCTTCGGCGTAGGCATTGCCGGATCGGGCCTCGCGGTGCAGATGAAAAGCCTTTATCTGCTCTACGCCTGTTACGGGGGCTGCGGCGGGATCGGCTTGGGCCTGGGGTACATCGCTCCTGTGTCAACCCTGGTAAAATGGTTCCCGGATCGAAGAGGGCTGGCCACGGGGTTGGCCATCATGGGATTCGGATTTGCTTCTTTTATAGGCAGCCCGATTATCCAGCGATTGATTGAACACATCGGGCTGGCTCACACGTTTTTCGCGATGGGGGCCGTATATTTCTGCGTCATTTTTGCCTCCTCCCAGTATCTGGCGCCGCCGGCGCCGGGATGGGCCCCCGAACGGGCCCCGCGGAAGCCTTCGCCTCCCAGGATAGAGAAATCAAAGCCCGACCTTGTATCGTTGACCGCTGCGGAGGCGCTGAGAACGCGACGGTTCTATCTGCTTTGGCTCATGTTCTTCATCAACATCACCTGCGGGATTGCGATCATTTCGGTAGCCTCGCCCATGGGGCAGGAGGTTGTGGGGATGACCCCCCTTCAGGCCGCCGCCATGGTAGGCGTGATAGGACTTTTCAACGGCGGAGGCCGCATCGTATGGGCTTTTTTTTCCGATTACATCGGGAGACCCAACACTTACACCGCGTTTTTTGCCATTCAGCTGCTCGCGTTTTATCTGCTGCCCAAGACCTCCGACGCCATTCTTTTCCAGTGCCTCATCTTTCTCATAATGACCTGCTACGGGGGAGGATTCGCCTGTATACCGGCCTTTATCGGTGATATCTTCGGTACCAGGCAGCTTGCGGCCATTCACGGCAATATACTGACCGCCTGGGCCGCCGCGGGAATAACGGGTCCGATGTTCGTCGCCTGGGTGCGGGAGAACACCGGAAATTATTCGGGGACCCTTTTGGTTTTTGCGGGCCTGTTCGCTCTGTCGCTTCTGTTGTCCTTCTTTATCCGTATCGACGGTCGGAAAAAACAGGCGGCGCCGGAACTCCGCCCCGCTCCGGAATCCCTGGAGAAACTAACGGAGCGTATGTTCCCGGCCAGGATCGAGGTCCTTCCGGAAATCATGGCCTGGGTGACCGCGCATGCGGAAAAGGCGGGACTTTTTCCCTCGAAGGTTCCTGGGGTCCAGTTGGCCGTCGAGGAAGCGGTCGCCAACATCTGCGCCCATGCGTACGCTGAAGAAAAGGCGATCAACCAGGTTAGCGTCTCCTACCAGGCGACGGAGAGTTTCCTACTCCGAACCCGGCGGAAAGAGGGAATTCTCGAGTTCGACCTGGTGGATCAGGGTCCCCCCTTCAATCCCCTTTTGGCCGCGCCTCCGGTCCTCGGAGGGGACCTTAACGAGGATACCACGCTCAAGGGAGTAGGAATCCACATGATGAGACGGATGGTGAACGATCTTCGTTACCAGTATGTGGATGGCAAAAACGTATTGACCCTCATTGTGGCGCTTGAAAAAGAACCGGTCGGCAAAGAGGCGGACAGGGGACAGGCTCCTCTCCGGCGTTGATACTTTGAACGCTTGTTCTGAATTCCAAACAAACCGTTTCGCGGGTCAAAGACAGCGCTCCGCCCACGCGGCAAAAAACATATGGTCAGTAAAAAACATGTCATTCGCTGTTGCCTATTGGCGGATTGGAGATGTAGGGTGGGAGTGAAAACGCAAGCCCGGAAATCCTTGAAAGGTGAAACCCGTATTCCCGCCCAAAACGGATAGCGCAATGAATTTTAGTATTAGAAGCTTCCGGAGTAAGGACCTGATACCTGTTCAGAAGCTGATTCATGATACGATCGACGCCTGTTATGCGCATGTGTATCCAAACCTTGCGGTGGAATATTTTAAATCGTTTCATTCCACGGACAGAATTATTGACAGAAGCGAGCAGGGACAAATACTCGTACTGGAGCTTGACGGAAAAATAGTGGCCACAGGCTCCATAGTCGGGGCGGAGATATTCGCCGTTTTCGTGAATCCGGCTCTTCAAGGTCAGGGATGCGGCAAGAGGATAATGGCGGAGTTGGAAAGCATCGCCAGGAAAAATCTGGTAACAAGAATAGAACTCAGCGTTTCATTGCCTTCCAGGAAATTCTATGAAGGTCTCAAGTATAAGCTGCTGGATGAACGTTCAATAACGCTGGACGAAGGACAGGAATTAAAGTATTGGCCGGCCACGAAGCGGTTGCCGTAACCGATGGCGCAGGGGGCGGAAGCGCAGCCCTCGCTGTTCTTCACTCCCCCTGATTTTCTTTACCGTCCGAGCCCTCCGAAGTTCCGCCGCGACACATCCCGGAAAGCGTCTCATCCCCATGCGCGCGCGATCCGTTTCGCGCGTCAAAGCCAACGCTCCACCCACGCCGCAAAAAAATAACCGTACGGTCATAAAAAACACATGCTGTTCTTTATTGCCTATTGGCCGATTAGTCCCTATAGTGACGAACTGGTGAGCGCTATGGATTTTTTCATATTGCCCTATGCGAAAGGGCTGGCGGTAGGCTTTATGGTGGCGGCCCCCATTGGGCCGGTTGGAGTGCTATGCATTCAGCGGTCGCTGGTCTGGGGCAGGCTGTCGGGTTTCGTGTCGGGTTTGGGAGCGGCGTGCGCCGACGCCCTCTACTGCATGGTTTCCATCTTCGGTCTTTCGCTGGTTTCATCCTATCTGCTGGAGCATCAAATGGCGCTGCGGCTGTTCGGCGGTCTGTTTTTGATTTTTCTGGCGGTTCGCACCTATTGGTCGCCCGTTGTGGCAAAGCAATCGACCGTCGGAGCCGTAAACCTGTTTCAGGCCTTCGCGTCCGTCTTTGCGCTCACCATCACCAACCCGGCCACCATCCTCGCCTTTGCCGCCATATTCAGCGGTTTCAGGCTCATACAGCCCGAAACACAGCCGGCGCCGGCCTTCGCCCTGATAGTGGGCGTCTTCATGGGGTCGACGCTCTGGTGGTTTACGCTCAGTCTGCTGGCGAGCTTCATGAGAACCAGGCTTTCCATGGGTCTGCTGGGAAAGCTCAATAAGCTGGCGGGAGCGGTGATCGGCGTTTTTGGGGCGGTTGTGTTGATAAGCCTGGTCTGAGTTCGAGCGTGTTGCCGGCCCGAGGCCCGGCGCCATGCTCCGGTTTCGAGGGGTTCAGAGGGACTCCAGTTTTTCCAGCGCTTCCTGGGCCGCTTCCTTGACCGCGGGTTCATACGGACCGTCGAGTACGGTCTTGAGGCTTTCGACGGTTTCCCGGCTCCCTATTTCGCCCAGCGCGTACAGGATATCGCCCTGCGCCGCGCTCTCCGCGCCGGGGAACCGCCGCCACAGGGGTTCAACCAGTTGGGCCGCCAGCCCGGGGTCGGCGCTGGAGATTTCCTCCAAAGCGACCAACGCTCCCAGCCGGATGGACAGGGAATCGTGAGCGAGCAGATCCGGCAGCGCGCCGGGGATCGCGCCCGCGCTCAACGTTATCTCCGCTATGCGCGGCGCGTTTCCCTCGCGTATCATGGTTTCGAAGACGGAAATGTTCCAGGAAGCGGGATCGGCCTCGGTCAGAACCTCGATAATCTGGGCCAGGTCCGGCTGGCCGGTCCATCGGCCGCGGTCATCGACTATGATGGTGGGCGCGGATTTGATGTCGTACGGCGCCGCCAGTTCGGGGAACAGCAGGCCGTCGATCACGCTGACTTTCACCAACCCGCTCACACGGGGAAAAGGGGAGAGCGCCCGGACCACATCTGGACAAAACCGGCAGAAGGGCGCTATAAAGATTTTGATATCGGAGCGCGTAACGATTGAGGCGAGACGGTTCAGCTCCGCCGCCGGTTCATGATGAAACGCCGGATCGAGCGCGGCGACGGCCTCCGCAAAGGGCGCCAGTTCGGGGCCGGAAGGAACGGCGTGAAAAGTCAATCCGGCCGGGATCTCCAGGGCGGGTTTCACGCCGTCGTCCCCGGCGACGACCGTGACCTCGATTTTTGTCGCCGTCCGCGTCAGGGCTTCACAAAAATCGCGGAATTTGACGCTCCGGTCGTCGGGCGATTCAATACGCCGCACGTTCACGCGTGTGGACAGATTTTGATCGAGTTCGGCGATCAGGCGGCGTTCGTGCGGACTGAACTCCATGACGGCTCCCGTGCAATCGATTCCCACTCGTTATGGAGGCGCGGTGGGTTCAGCCCGACACATAGATAGAAGGGCAATGGATTGTCAATCATTATTAGGATCGCCGCCGCGCAAAACCCTTAGAGATACGCTGTCTGCGATGAAGCGCGCCTTCCACGGGCCTGAAAGAGCCGGATTTTGCCCTTCATCGGGCCGGTCGGCGGGGCGGCCCATGGACGGCGGTTGACTTTTACCCTGCGATACGATAACAAAAAACTCGGAAGAGCAATTGTTACGCGTACTTGGAGACGATAGTGGCTGCTGAAAAAGAACTCGTTTTTTCCCCGGAACAGATTCTGGATAAGGTCAGGGAACTCGCCCGGACAATCTCCGACGATTACGGAAGCTCCGAGCCTGTCTTAATAGGCATATTGAACGGCGTGTTCATGTTTTTTTCGGATCTGGTAAGAAATCTTACAATTCCCGTAAAGATAGATTTCGTGCGTGTGGCTTCATACGGTTCCGCGTCCGAGTCCAATGGCGTCGTCCGTCTGATCAAGGATGTGGAACTGGCCATAGAAGGGCGCGACGTTGTGGTGGTGGAAGACATTGTCGACAGCGGGCATACCCTGGCTTTTCTTCGGGAGCATCTCCGAGGCAAATCATGCCGGAGCGTCCGTTTTTGCGCGTTGATAGACAAGAGTGAGCGGCGGGAGCGGGATATTCCCATTGATTATTACGGTTTCCACGTTAAAAAAGGGTTTCTGGTAGGATATGGTCTCGATTATAATGAGCAATACCGTTATTTGCCGGCTATTTACCACCTAAAATTATAGGGGTCCGGGCCCGGCGCCTGCGCGTTCCCGCTCGAACTCATACGGTAAAAATCTATGATAGTAAAATGCGAGCAATGCCTCACCAAGTTCAAATTTGACCCTTCCCGCATCAAAGGAGATGAAGCCAAACTCCGCTGTTCCCAATGCGGGTATGTTTTCACCGTGCCGGTGGAAAAGACCGCACCGGCCCCGGTTGAACCGCTGGAAAAGCCCGTTACCCGCGCCTCACTCGCCCACGAAGATGATCTCAACATGAGCAATGAGGAGATTGAACGGCTGATCGCCATGCAGCGGGGAATGGGGGCCAAAAGACGCCGGGGCGGCGGCAAAAAGCTGTTTATCATACTGTCTGTTTTATTTGTGGTGGCGATCGGCGCGGGCGCGTACCTCTATACGTCATTCTGGGCAAAAAAACCGCAACTTCTAAAGGCGCCGCCGCAAACCGAAGTCAAGGATGAAAGCTACAAGAACATCGTGCTCTCGTCCGCCGAAGGGTATTTCAAACAGAACAAAACCGCGGGGACCCTGTTCGTCATTAAAGGCGTCGCCCAAAATAAAAACGACTTTCCGGTCAGTTTCATTAGACTGAAAGGCATCCTCCACGATACCAACGCGCAGGCGGCTATGGAACGCGAGGTGTACGCGGGCAATCTGTTCACCGATGAAGAGTTGAAGAGTCTGCCCATGGACCGGATCAAGGATCGTTCCGCTGAAAAAGCGGGCTTTGACAACGCCAACTACCGGGTGCCGGCGGGAGGCGCTGTTTCCTATATGATCGTTTTCGATGGCATTCCGGACAACCTGGCTGAGTTTACGGTCAAGGTGGTGGACAGCCAATCCGATGCGGCGTCCAAACCCTGACACGGCGCAAACGCCGCCACTCCTTTCCCTCGAAGAGAAGCTCATATGAACGTGGAGAAAAAAATAATTATCTCCGTGGCTCTGGTGTTTTTTCTGGTGTTCGCGGGAACCGCCGGCTTCGTAATCATAGAACACATGAAACCCTTCGACGCGCTCTACATGACCGTCATCACGCTCACGACGGTCGGGTACTTCGAAGTCCAGGAACTGAGCACGCAAGGGAGAGTCTTCAACATTTTCCTCATCATGGTGGGAGTGGGCACCATGCTGTATCTCATCGGCGCCCTCGCCCAGCTTATGATGGAGGGGCAGCTACGTCATATCCTGGGGAGAAGGAAAGTGGAGAAAAGAGTTCAAAGCATGAAAGATCATTATATCGTGTGCGGTTTCGGCCGCATGGGCGTCACGGTGTGCCACGAAATCAAGGCTGAAAAGCGTCCGCTGGTGGTCATAGAAAAGCAGGAAAGTTACACGGCCAAACTGGAGGAGGGCGGATATCTCTATATCATGGGGGACGCCACCAACGAGAATACATTGCAGAGCGCGGGGATTGAAAAAGCCAAGGGGCTGGTGAGCGTGCTGGGAACCGATGTGGAAAACGTGTATGTCACGCTTACGGCGCGCGGCCTCAACCCCAGCCTTTACATTCTGGCCCGCGCCTCGGACCCGGGGGCCGAGCAGAAATTGAAACGGGCGGGCGCTTCCAAGGTGGTTTCCCCGTATTATTTAAGCGGCCGGAAGATGGCTCAGGAACTACTCAAACCGACCATAACCAACTTCATAGAGCTGGTGTTTCAGGAACGAGGCGCCTCCATGGACCTGCAGATGCAGGAACTGCTGGTGGGAAGCGGTTCGGCCCTGAACGGAATGACCCTGGTGGAGTCCAAGATACGGCAGGAACTCAACCTCATTATTGTGGCCATCAAAAAGAAAACCGGCGACATGCTATACAATCCCACCTTTGACGCCATCATCGAAGAGGGCGATATGATGATAGCGCTGGGGCCCGGCCCCAACCTGGAAAAGCTGGCGGAGCGTTTGAACTCCCGGCAGAACGGGGCCACGGCGTAGCAACGCCGTCCCCGCCGGGGGATGGCCGCCACGAAAAAATCGTCCGGCCCGCGTATGCGCCGACCGTGGCCGGTCAACCGCCTCTCCATACCCCATGCGAAGCCCCGCTCCGGCGTCAGCCAAAAGCCCCCGTACAAACCGGCCGTTCTCCCGCGGTCAAACCATTGAATCAATATTGCAAAATCAAACACAGGGTGTACAGTGCAGGGAGTATCCGGTTGACGGCCGGTGGGTTCCGCCCCTGGCCGGTCTGTTGAGCGAGGAAATGAAGTGGTCGGTATTGTCATAGTTTCTCACAGCGAAGAGCTGGCCAGGGGCCTCAGGACCATGGCGCTCCAGATGAGCGCGGAAGGGGACCTGCGCGTGCAGGACGCGGGAGGCGCCCAGGATGGTTCCATCGGGACCAGTTTCGAAAAAATAGAACGGGCCGTTTCCCAGGCGTATAGCGAGGACGGCGTTTTGATCCTGACCGACCTGGGAAGCGCGACCATGACCGCTGAAATGGTTCTGGAAACCCTTCCGGAGGACCGGCGGAGCCGGATACTTCTGTGCGACGCGCCTCTGGTGGAAGGAACGCTGGCCGCCGCTTCGGTGGCCGCCGCGGGAGGCGGTCTGGAGGAAGTCCGGGACGCCGCCCGGCGGTCCGTCAATCCTCCGCCATCGAGCGGCGCACCGGAACAAGCGGCGGGGGAGGAACATTCCATTGAAGTCACCATACCCAACCCGCTCGGCTTTCACGCCCGTCCCGCCGTGAAAGTGGTAAAAACGGCCCAGCGGTTTCATTCCTCCATTACCGTGCAGAATCTGTCGGACGGTAAACCTCCGGTGGACGCCAGGACGCTCATGGAGCTTTCCTTTGGCGCGGCGGCGGCCAGGGGCGCCAGATTTCGAGTTACGGCCAGAGGCGATGACGCGGAACAGGCTCTGCGCGCCATGGAGGATCTGATAACGTCGGGCTTTGGTGAAATGGACGCGCGGCCGCCCGCCGCCGTCGCTCCGGAAGCGGCGCCTGGCGGGGAGAGAGGCCAAGAGCCCGCCGGCCGGAGTTTGAAGGGAATCGGGGTGTCCGAGGGCTACGCCGTGGGCCCGGCGCTGGTCTATACAGAGGATTGGCCGCCGGTCGCGCCGTCTCCCCGGGAAACCGCAAAACCGGTGGACGTTGAACAGGAAATCGAACGCGCGCATGCGGCGCTGGAGAACGCCCTGCAAAAAACGGCGCGGTTTCAACAACGCATGGCCCTCCATTCGGGCGGAGACGCGGCGACCATTTTCGAATTTCACGGGATGATGCTGCAGGACCGGGAAATCACCGCCGACATCGAGCGTGAAATACGGGACAACCATGAAACCGCCGAGATCGCCGTGGACCGCGTTTTTTCCCGGTGGCAGGAACGGGCCTCGTCTTCGTCTTCGCTTATGCGCCTGCGTGACGCCGACGTGCGGGATGTGAAAAACAGGGTCCTGCGTTGTCTGCTGGCGGACCGGGGCCAGCCGGCCGCGCGTCCGGCGCCGCAAGCCTCACAGCCATCGATTGTGGTGGCCGAAGAATTGTCTCCGGCGGATATCGCGGAAATGGACCCGCGATCCACCCTGGGGATCGTTACCGCGTCCGGCGCGGCGGGATCGCACGCCGCCATTTTGATCCGCAAACTGGCCATCCCGGCGGTCATGGGCGTGGGGCGGGGAATCTCCGCCATTCATGACGGAACGGAGATCGCTGTTGACGGCGAGGGCGGCGTTGTGGAGATCGCGCCTTCCCCCGCCAAGGCCGCGGCGCACCGGGAGCGGGCCCGGACCAAGGAAGCTTTCCGATCCGTCGCCTTGGAGCGGGCGTCGGAGCCCGCGGTCACCGTGGACGGGCGTCGTGTCGCCGTGCTGGCCAATGTGTATGACCTCAATACGGCCGAAGAGGCCGCGCGGAGCGGCGCCGACGGCGTGGGTCTGCTGCGTACGGAGTTTCTCTATCTGGCGCGGGTCGAGCCGCCCACGGAGGAAGAACAATACCGGGCGTACGCGCGCATAGCCGAGCTGTTCAACGGCAGGCCGGTTGTCATCCGGACATTGGATTTGGGCGGCGACAAGGACGCTCCCTTTCTGCGCGCGGAGCCGGAACCGAATCCGGCCCTGGGGGTCCGGGGGGCTCGTCTGCTTCTGCGCAGGCCCGATTTGCTGGAGCCGCAATTGCGGGCGATCCTGCGCTCCGGCGCGCGCGGCGCGGTCAAGATCATGTTTCCCATGATAGCCACGGTGGAGGAAGTCCGGCGGCTTAGACGGTCGCTCCTGGAAGCTGAACGTTCGCTCCAACGGGACGGCCTGGATTACGGAAAGAACCTTGAATTCGGCGTAATGGTGGAAACGCCGGCGGCCGCGCTCAAGGCGCGGGAGCTGGCGCGGGAAGTGGATTTCTTCAGTATCGGATCGAACGACCTGACCCAGTACACGATGGCCTGCGACCGGGAAAACCGGCTGGTCGCGGAGCTCTACGATCCCAGGGACGCGGCTGTCCTGCGGCTGCTGCGGATGACCGTGGAAGCGGCCGTCGACGCCGGTAAACAAGTGAGTATCTGCGGAGAATTCGCGGCCGACCGCGAAGCGCTCCCGTTTCTGCTGGGCCTGGGACTGGACGAAGTCAGTGTGGCCGCGCCCCGAATCCCCGCGGTCAAGCAGTGGATCAGGGAGCTGAATCTGGCCGAATGCCGGGAGCGGGCGCAAAAAACGCTCGAACCATGAAAACGTCCGGCCGCCTCTATTCCTTTCCCCACACCTCGTAGGCCGCTTTAAAGAGCAAATATGAGGACGTGGCGCCGGGGTCCTGATGGCCCACGCTGCGTTCGCCCAGATAGCTGGCGCGGCCTTTGCGCGCGATAAGGGGAATGGTGTCTTTCATCCCCTGTTCGGCGGCTTCCATTCCCGCCCGCAGCGTATCGACAAGCCCTCCGCCGTTTTCCAGCGCCTTGCGCATGGCTTCCAGGGCCGGGTTGAGCGCGTCAACCATGGTCTTGTCGTTGGGTTCGGCCTTGCCCCGCTGTATCACGCCTTCCACACCCGCCTGAAACATCTCGATGAGATCGGCGGCGCTTATCTCATCCACGTTCGGACGCGCGGCGCTCGCCCTCAGAAAGAAGGTGCCGTAGAGCGGGCCGGCCGCCCCGCCCACGGTGCGTATGAGAACCATGGCGGCGGATTTCAGCGCCGAGGCCGTATCCGCGGGCCTGTGTTCCCGCAGTTCGTTTTTGACGGCGGTGAATCCCCGGTCCATATTGATCCCGTGGTCGGCGTCGCCGATAGCCGCGTCCAGTTCGGTAAGGTAGGCCTTGTTTTCGCCATACACACGCTGCAGCTCGTTAAACCAGTCCAGGAGCCTGTCGAGGGAGATGGTCATTCATATCCCCCAGCGCAGCGCGGGCGTAAGAACCGGATCGTCCCACAGTTCAAGCAGCTCGTCGTCCGCTTTCATGAGGGTGATCGAACAGCCCTGCATTTCCAGCGAGGTGATGTAGTTACCCACCAGACGCCGCGCGATGGTTATGTTTCTGGCGGCGCAGATCGACTGCAGTTCATGGTACACGAGGTAGAGCTCCAGCAGAGGCGAGCCTCCGGCGCCGTTGACCATGGCGATGACACGGTCCCCCGAGCGGAACGGAAGATCGTCAAGCACCGCTGTGGCCAGGATTTCGACGATTTCCCCGGCCGGCTTCAAGGGCATTCGCTCCCGGCCCGGTTCTCCGTGAATTCCGACGCCGATCTCCATTGCGTCCTCGGCGATATCAAAGGTGGGTTTTCCGGCGGCGGGAACCGCGCAGGAGGTCAGGGCCATGGCCATGGAGCGGCCATGGTCGTTCACCTTGCGGCAGAGGCCGGTGACTTTTTGCAGGTCGTATCCCCGCTCGGCGGCCGCGCCGCAAATTTTCTCGGCGAAAATGGTGGCGCCCATGCCCCGGCGGCCCGCGGTGTACAAACTATCCGTAACCGCCACGTCGTCGTTTATGATCACGGCGGAGACTTCCAGACCGTCCGCCGCGCAGAGTTCCGCGGCCATTTCGAAGTTCATCACATCGCCGGTATAGTTCTTGACGATATGAAGCGCTCCGGCTCCGCCGTACACCGCCTTGGTGGCCGCTTCCATCTGATCGGGGGTGGGGGAGGTGAACACGGCGCCGGGGCAGGCGGCGTCGAGCATGCCGCGGCCCACGAATCCGCCGTGCATGGGCTCATGGCCGCTGCCGCCTCCGGAGATTATGGCCACCTTGCCCGCGACCGGCGCGTCGGCCCGCGCGATGTACGTGGGTTTGAAATATACCTTTAAAAGATTATCGTGAGCCGCCTGCAATCCCGCCAAGGACTCTTCCACGACAGTTTCAGGATTGTTTATAAGCTTTTTCACGCTGCGCTCCTTTCGCGGGGCGCCGGGATAGGTTCCGGGCGCTTACGCCGCTTTCTGTGGCCTTCCTCGCCGCATAAATATGACATATTTTCATATGAATGCCATAAAAATCCGACGCTGTTTCACGCCCGCGCGGCCATGACGCCTCAAAAGCGCCGGCGCGGGCGATCCTCCCGTTGAAAAGAAGCGCCGCGGCCCGTTTTCCGCTCTGCCGGAAAATCGAAGGCGAAATGGCCTCAGTGTGGCGCACTATTTGCTTAATATTTAAAGAATTCTAAAGATTGCGCCGTTCCGGCCGATTGAAATAAAAAATGGCGAGAAATTGCGTTATTTTTAATTGGGAACAAGTCAATGAACGAGGACAAAGAAGCTCTCCATACGTGTGAATGCGGAGCCAAACTGCGGGTTCCCGGCGACATGGCCGGCAAAACCGGCGTATGCCCGGTTTGCGGCGCCAAGTTTGAATTGAAAAACGGACAGTTCGAATTGAAGGAGCCGCCCGCGTTCGAACTAGATCCGGGCCAGGAGTCCGTAAGCGCGGCGACCAAAGAGCTGGAAGACATGACCATCGATTGGGATGACGATGATCAAAGTCACGGCCTCACGCTGGAAAACCAGCCGGTTTCAAGCCCCGAAAGCTCCTCCTCGTTCGCCCGGCAAACATATCAGTCGGCCGGGGGGCAAGGGAATCCGGCGGGAAATCCCCCGGAATTCGCCAATGGCGCCGGGTTCGAGCGCGCAACGGGCGGTCCCCGGCCATGGGACAAGCCCCCTAAAAGCCGCGTGGTGTGGGTGGCGCCCGTTATCGTCGTATGCCTTATCGCCGCCGCGGTGGTGGTTTATGGATTTATTCACTACGCCGAACAGAAATCCTATGACCGGTCGTTCGCCAAGCTGATGGCCAATATCGCCGCCGCCGAAAGACCGGAGGAAAAGAAAAAACTCCTTTCGCGCTATATCGAAACCAACGCGGAGAGCCCACGCTTGTCCGAGGCCCAAAGAGAATTGCAAAGCGTGGAAGGGACGCTCGCCACCCGCGATTATTACGCCGCCCTGAACAAGCTCAAGGAAACGAAAGGCGCCTATGAGCAGAAAATGGACGCGTTGCATAAATACCTCAAGGATTATCCTGATGGCGCGTATACCGGCGCCATAAAAGAAAAGCTGAAGGAGCTTGAAGAGGAGAAGGCGGCGCGGGATTATGAACGGACCCAGGAGGAGTTCGATTATTACCGCAACCAGCCGGCTCAGGCGGAACTGGCGTTGAAGAGATACCTGCGGGACCACCCCGAGGGGGAGCGGGCCCAAAAGGTAAAGGGGCAGCTCGCCGCCATTTCCACGCTCTGGGAGGACTCGGAATATAATCAGACCGTCCTGCGCATGAAGAAGTATGGAGACCAGTACGAAAAGGCGGTCGAAACCGGACAGCAATTTCTGGCCGACTATCCGCAGGGAAAACGGTCCCGGGAAATGACGGATCTCCTGGCGGACTACCAGTCCAGGATTGAAGACCGGGACTATGGCAAGGCCCTGAAGGCCCAAGCCCTGCCGGCCCATTTACGGGAACTGGAATATCGCTCGTATCTATCGGCCCATCCCCGGGGGAAACACGCCGAAGAGATCAAGGGGCTGCTGGAATCGACGAACACCCGCTCGGAGAGCGGCGACGGTCTTCTGTGGCGAAAGCTCCTGGCCGAAACCGAATCGTCCCCCGATCCCGGCAAAGCGTTGGCCGCCATGGAAACCTATCTGCGCTCCTATCCGCGCGGCGCTTACGCCGGAGAAGCGCGCCAACGGATCGCCGACCTGAAACAATAGCCGCTCGCGGCGCCGGCGTATTCAGCCAATCCCGTCATGCCTTCATGAACAGCGCGTAAACTTTTATACCGCCGTTGTCGAGCAGTATCCTCTTGAAGGGGCGCATTCCCAACGCCTCGATGTTCGCGTCATGCGGAACGACCATGGCCACCTTCCACCCCGCATAATTTCGTTTCAGCCGCTGCCCCAGCCTCTTAAAAAACAGCTCATCCTTGCCCGGCTCCTCGATGCGTTTGCCGTAGGGCGGGTTCATAAAAATATACCCCGGATTGGTGGACGATCCAAAGACGTTGGGCGAAAAGAAATCGGCGCGCTGAAAGTTGATGGCCTGTTCCACCCCGGCCCTGGCCGCGTTGGCCTTGGATATACGCATGGCGCCCGCGTTGCGGTCTCGCCCGAAGATCGGCGTGGGCGGCGTTTTCAAACCGCCGCTCTCGGCCTGCTGGGTCATAAAACGCCATGCCGGTTCGCTGTACACGGGCCAGTTTTCAAAGCAAAACCCCCGCTTAAGCCCCGGAGGAATTTGATTGGCGATCAGCGCGGCCTCGATGGGAAACGTGCCGGCGCCGCACATGGGGTCCAGAAAGGGAGCGTTACCGTCCCATCCCGAGGCCAGGATCACGCCCGCGGCCAGGGTTTCCCGCATGGGCGCCTTGGCGGTTTCGAGCCGGTAGCCCCGCTTGTGAAGATGCTCTCCGGAGCTGTCCAGACTGATACGGAACCGGTTGTTTTCCACGGTGACCAGAATCCGCTGTTCATGATCGATCCGGCCCAGGCTCCTGATAATTCCGGTATAGTCGGGCTGTTCCGCTTCCACTTCCTTTACATGGGCCCATATTCCGTCCGCCACGGCCCGTTTGACCTGCGTGGTGTAGCGCAGTCGCGAATCGCGAATGTAAACCTGTATATTCAGAGGCGTGCGGGGCCATATCAGGGTCTCCCATCGCAAGCTCTTGACCCGCTTGAAGACATCTTCCAGCGATCCGGAGCGAAAAGAGTCCACGCGCAGCCAGACTCTGTTGGCGCTGCGCAGGTTCAGATTGGTCAGGTACATGGTTTCCATTTTTCCGGCGAACTCAACCCCTCCGCCGAATTTCTCAATGCCGGTAAGTCCCAGCGCGCCGAGTTCAAGGGCGACAATATCTTCCAGTCCCGGCGCGCAGGCCGCAAAAAAAGTCTGCTCCTGGGACTTGAGACGCTGTTTGATTCGTCTTTCGAGCCAACGGGAAATCATTGTTAGATAGGTCTCTTTTTAATTACGCAAGGGAGAAGCCTGGGCTCTCCGGTTTAAACGTTGCTTGGCAGGTCGTCGGGAGTGTTTATATTTGAAAAGGATTTCATCTCCGGATCTATGCCGCGAATTGTTTCTTCTTCGATGTAGCGTACCCTGAGGTTTTCATAAGGCAAAATAACCTGCTTGCGGCCGGAGTCGATAATTCTTTTGACGCCGTCAACGCAGCGCCGGTTATATAACGCGTGGAGAGGTTCGATGAATTTTCCTATCCGCGGCGCCACGATGTCATAACCGGTTCTTATTTCGAACATGAGCCGGACGAGCTTTTCATTGATGAACGGCATGTCGCAGGCGATGACAAATCCCCACTCGTCCTCCATGAGGGTCAGACCGGTATACATTCCTCCCAGCGGCCCCATTTCGGGTATAAGGTCCCGGTAGACGGGCGTTTTTAAAAACGAATACGCGCTCTCCTCCGGGCCGATGACGATCACACGCTCAAAAATACGGCCAAGCGCATCCCTGCCATGCTGGATCAAAGGCGTTCCGCAAAATGGCTCCAGGGATTTGTTCCGGCCGAAACGAGTGCTCTTGCCCCCGGCCAGAATTATTCCCGTGGCCTTTAATAATGAGGATGACGACATACGCTCAAAGGTAAAATTGGCGCCGTAAGCCTTCCGCGCCGGGGTTATCCTATGGAAACAATCCCGTTTATCAAGTTGAGTTCCCGGAGTCAACGGCCACCGCTCATATTTCAATAAACAGGCGCAAACCTTTGGCGCGGGAACCGGGCGCCGGGCGTTCGTAAAGCCCTAAGCGGCGCAGCGAGGCGGTTGACAATAAAAGCGTCTTTTGCTACTGATGATCGTCTTAATGTGTGAAATTTCACGAGGAGTTATATCATGGACAATAACGACCTGAAAGCGGCTCTGGCCAAACTGAAGGAAAAAGGCGTTCCCATCTCGGAAGCGGCTGAAAAAATCGCTGTTCCCGAACAGCTTCTGTGTCTTTACTCGGTAGGCGGAATGGTACCCGACCGAATCATCAAGAAGCTGAACGACCTGGCCGACGCCCCGGCCGCGTAATCCGTTTAAGCGCGTCCGCCGTCACATGTTTCCGCATGGGGGACGCGCATCAAGGCGCCTTTGGCGCCGAAAGCCGTTGCGCTGATTTTGGGAACCATGCGCCCCCCGCGTTGGGGCCACAAGCGTGCCGCGCACGGAGGGGCCGCCTGTCACCGCGTAGGGGTGGCCCCGTAAGTAAATATTTCGTAATAGGGACGTTCCTCCAGGATCTCCTCGGACTTTTCTTCCAACGCCAGCCTTTCCGGGCTATCCCTCCAGGTTCGCCAGCAATCCGCCGACTGCCAGGTTGATATGACCAGAATCTTCTGCGGATCGTTGAGCCCTACCAGGGTTTCCCCGGTTATATGACCGTTCTGACTCATGGCCAGCGTCCTCATCTGATTGAGAATATCCAACGCCGGCAACAGAGCGCCCGGCTTGATCCGCCGTATGATGATTACCTTGACCGCCATGTCGACCTCCCTCTTCTATTATAGCAGATTCGCGGCCGGCGGGATCGTAGTATGGCGCGGCGAGAAAATACGTTTTGTTGGAAATGGGAGGGAACTTTTTGGAAAAAGTTCCCTCCCACGCCCACCTTCAAAAACTTTAACTTATTGAAATCAGAATTATTTCAGGCAATAGTGTTCTCATTTCGAGCGCAGCGAGAAATCTCCAAAGGGGGCGCGGGGGAAGAAATTCCCCCGCTGTATTTATCAACCCTCATCCCGGCCTTCTCGCTCAGGTGGGGCTATCGCGACGAACGCGGGGGCGCCGGAACGCGTTCCACCCGCCACAGGGAGGAAATGTCGCCTGACGGACGCATGCGGAAATTACGCAAATCACTGTGCAGAACGGCGATGTTATCGGGATGCCACAGGCTCACATAGGGCAGATCCCGCGCGATGATCCGTTGGACTTCATGATAAACCGCGGCCCGCTCGTTTCTGTCCAGCGCGGTCCTGCCTTGCCTGAGCAGCTCGTCCACCCGGTGATTGACGTATCCGCCCCGGTTGGCGCCGTTGGGAGGGAGACTGGTGGAATCGAACAGGTAGGTGTAAATATCGGGGTCGGATATGCCGACCCACTCCAGCGAATAGAGCTGAAAATTGCCCTGCCGGATATCGTTGAAAAACGTTGACCATTCATAGGACCGTATCTCCACGTCGATATCCAGCTTTTTGAGCTGAGCCTGAATGTATTCCGCTTTTCTTAGGCCCAGATCGCTTTGCGAAGTCTTGTAACTCAGCCGAAAACGAGGTTTCCCCTTAAAACCGGCCTCATCCAGGAGCCGGCGCGCCTTGGCCAGATCATAGTCGAACGTGGCCACGTCCGGTTCATAGGCCCAGTTACCGGGATAAAGCAGGCCGGTGGCTTTTTGGGCGTAGCCGCCCGCCAGATAGGTTATCATTTCCTCCACGTTCAATCCGTGCGCGATGGCGGCCCTGACGTTGCGGTTTTTGAGGAGGGGATCGCGGAGGTTGAACCCCACATAGACATAGTTGGAGCCCTGACCGCGCAGCACGGTAAAAGCCGGGTCTTTTTCCAGCAGCGGTACGGTTTCCGGGGCCACGCCGTTCTGCACAAAGTCTATTTCGCCTTTTTTCAGCCGCAAGAAACGGGTGGTGTCATCGGTGGCGACAATCAGCCTGACGCGCTTCATGCGTGGCGAGCCTTCAAAGTAATCCTCGTGGGCGACCAACTCTATGTTTTCCCCCGGTTTGCGGCTGAGGAATTTATACGGCCCCGTTCCCGCGGGCGGTTCGGACGGCGAACCGGCGCTTTGCGCGGAAATAACCGGCTGGGTAAGGTCGCCCAAAAAGGGGGCGTGCGGCCTTTTCAGAACAAATCTGATCCGATAGCGGTCTTCCACCACCATACGTTCGATGACGCTATAGGTTTGCCGCAGGGGGGAGGCGTTCTTTTCATCCAGGATCGATTCAAAGGTGTATTGCGCGTCTTGCGCCGTCAATTCGGCGCCGTTATGGAACCGCGCGCCCGCGCGCAGGGTGATCACATAGTCGGTCCGGTTTTCCACACGAAAGGACTCGGCCAGGTCCGGTTCCAGATCGGAAGCCTCGTTGTACCGGAACAGGCCGTTGTACATGAGCTGGAAACAGCGCAGAGATCCGGCGTCCAGGCCGAACCGGGGATCGAGATTTTGCGGGTCCGAGGTAAGACCCACCACCAGGGTTGACGGGTCATGATCTTCGCGGGCGGAGCAGCCCTGCATGAGCGCCGGAAGCAGCAGCATGAGGACGAGCATGAGGCCGATCTTCAGCGGCCTTGGGGTCAAAAGCCCGACGGTTTCCCGTCTTCCTCCGCCTAATCCGTAAAGCATGTTGTTCACGACGCCCGTCATCAAAAGGTTTGGGGGAGCGTCCGCCGGGGCGCTCCAGGAAAAAAGCAAAAGCCGTTTGGAGTATTCAACTTCAGGCGGGGCCGAGTCCAGCATTTTTTCGCCTCGCCCGGCCATACACGAACAGGGCGATCAGGATGGCCGCGCCTACCGCTTCTATAAGCAGGTACGGCGTGACCAGGGCTATGGACCCCGCAAAGAGCGCAAGCCTCTGAACCGGAGACAGGCGGAAGACGAACCATCCGATAAAGCTCGCGGCAAGCGCGGCTATGCCCAGAATGGCCGGCGCGGCGCGCAAAAGCACGGAAAGAAGCCCTTGGCCGCCCAGCAGCGCGGGGCTGTAGAGAAAAAGGTAGGGAACGATAAATCCCGCGATTCCCAATTTAAAGGCCAGGAAGCCGGTTTTCATGGCGTTGGCGCCGGAAACGCCGCTGGCCGCGTAGGCGGAAATGGCCACGGGCGGGGTGATAAAGGATATGATGGCGAAATAAAATATGAACATGTGCGCCGTCAGGGGACTCACGCCCATATTCGCCAGCGCCGGCGCTCCCAGGATGGCGGTGACGATATACGCGGCGGTGGTGGGCAGCCCCATGCCCAGAATGACGCAGGCGGTCATGGTGAGCAGGGCCGCCAGCCAGAGCGTGCCCTGGGAAAGATCGATAATCATGTTGGTAAAGCGCACGCCGAGAGCGGTCAGCGACACCACCCCGATGACTATGCCCGCCGTGGCGCAGGCCATGGCCACCGGAACCGCGGTGCGCACGCCATGATCCAGGGCGGAGACGATTTCACGCCACGGTACGCGTTTTTCGCGGATCAGCGTCACGCAGGAAGCGGTGGCCACCAGCGCGCATATTCCCCAAAAACCCGCCAGCAGCGGCGAATACTGCTTCACCACCAGCAGGTATATCAGGGCGAAAAGCGGAAGGAGCAGATACAGGCCTTGTTTGAGGGTGTGGCTCAGGCGCGGGATCGCGTCCCTGGCGACGACGCCTATATCCTTTTTTTCCGCCTCGAAATAGACCATCAGTCCGATGGACAGAAAATAGAGGACAGCCGGAACGGCCGCCGCCATGGCCACCTGCGCGTAGGGGATGCCAAGGAATTCCGCCATGACAAAGGCCCCGGCCCCCATGACCGGCGGCATGATCTGCCCTCCGGTTGAAGCCACCGCCTCCACGGCCCCCGCGAATACGGGCGAGTAGCCGACCCGCTTCATGAGCGGTATGGTGAACGCGCCGGTGGTGACCACATTGGAAACCGAGGAGCCGGAAATACTGCCCATCAGGCCGCTGGCGATAACGGAAGTGAGCGCGGGACCTCCTTTTATCCTGCCGGTGACGGCCAGGGCCAGATTGATAAAGAATTCGCCCGCGCCGAGTTTGTCCAGAAACGCGCCGAACAAAATGAAAATGACGATAAAGGTGGCGGAAACCGCGATGGGAATGCCGAAGATCCCCTCGGTCGACCACACCAGATAGGCGGTTAACCGCTCGAAGCCGTATCCCTTGTGAGCGATGGCTTCGGGCATGTAGGGACCGAAAAAGGCGTAAGCGAGAAAGGCGACGGCCACCAATGTTATGGGCAGGCCGACCGTCCGCCGGGTCCCTTCAAGAATGATGACCATGAGGAGCGCTCCCGCGATGGTTTCCATCCCGGTGGGGCCCATGATTCCCCTGTTGAGAATCTGGCCGGGGGACAGTGAAAACAGGATGTAGAAGCCCACACAGAGCGTGAGGCCCGGCAGGAGCCAATCCATAATGCGGGCCGCTCCGGTCCGGCGGCCGGAAACGGCCAAACGGCCCAGAAAGCAGATAAGGGTCAAGCCTATGAGGTGAATGGAGCGCTGAAGCAGAGGCGACAGGACACCGAAAACCGCGGTGTACAGGTGGAATCCCGCCATGCCCAGCGTGAGCGCCGCCAGCGCCGCGCTAACGAGCCTGTGGGGCGCGCGCTCCCCTGCGGCGCCAGCGCCCATCATTCGGCTCCCACGCCGATCCTGAGCTGCTGCCCCGGCTGGCCCCACTCGGTAAAAGGAATGGATACGGCTCCATCGGGGGCAAAGAGGATCAAGCTCTGGGGCCTGGTATGGGCCACGCGGGTCACCCAGGAAGCCAAAACCGCGTTTTGAGGTGAATCGTCGAGTTCCATCCTGATCTCCGAAGGGCCCACGACGGCGCGGCCTTGGTAGCGGGTGTCCCGATAATCATAACTGTCCGAGGCGTACCGCGCCTGACGGGGAATAAACCCCTGTTCCCCGATGGCGAAACGCTCTTCCACCCATTGCCGGTCGTAGGAGTGAAAAAAACGGACGGCGAGGGAACGGGCCCCGCGCAGAGGAATCCTGTACTGCCTGTGAACGGACATATTGACCACGGTCAGTTCACGCGGGCCGGATACGGACAGAGGCGCCTCCCCGGCCCGGACGGCAGGAGCCGGGGCGGCCACGCCGAGTCCGAGCAAGAGCAGCGCGATGAGCCGTACGGGTATGGAAAGCATGTGGATTGCCGGGCCTTTCTTGTCTCAGCGTCCGCCCTCGCAGGGATGTCTCGAATCGGATGTCTTTCCGTAAGAGGCTTCGGGCGTCATCGAATCAGGGAACAAGCTTCGCGGGAATGTTCAGACCTTTTTCCTTGAAGAATTTGACCGCCCCCGGATGGAGCGGGATGTTGAGCCCTTCCAGGGCGTCCTGCAGCGTGGTGTATTTTTTTACCGCCGGATGGGAATTTACCCATTCGTCCGAGTGATCCCAGAGCGCCTGCAGCAAACGATAGACATCCTCTTCGCTGAGGTTGGCGTGGGTGTCCGTGTACATGACGATGCGGCTGGTGGGCGTCGGAACGGGCCGGTCGATGCCGGTATACGTCCCGGCCGGGACTTCCCGCATGGTGAAGTAGGGATACTCCTTGTAAAAGCCCTCGTCGCCGACCGGTATCATTTTAACCTTGAAGCTCGTGGTCAGATCCATGAGCGCCGCGGACTTGAGCGGATGGGTGATGATAAAGGCGTCCAGGGTCCCGTCCTTGAGCGCGGCCACCATTTCGGTGTCGGACATGAATTCGGCTTTCACCTGCTTGTAGTCCAGACCGTAATAGGAAAGGATTCTGCTGGCGGCCCGTTCCCCGCCGCTTCCGGGAGCGCCCACGCCAATGCGTTTACCCTTGAAATCCTTCACGCCGACCATGGGGCTGTCGGCGGGAGCGAAGATCTGGGCCCAGGAGATTATGGTACCGAACAGCGATTGCAGGGAGGCCACGGCCCTGTCCTTGTATTCGCCTTGTCCGCTGTAAGCCAGGAAAGCCACTTCATTCTGAGAAATGCCCCATTCCACCGCGCCTTGGGACAAATTGCGGATATTTTCCAGCGAAGCCGCGCTGGCCTCCCCCGTGGCTTTGAAACCCGGCGCATGGCGGTTAATGGTTTCGGCCATGGCCACGCCCATGGGATACAACGCGCCGGCCGTTCCGGCCGTGGCTATGGATATCCTCCGGTCCTCCGCGTGAACGGGGGCGCCAAGAAGCGCGACGATGGCAAGGGTTGCCAACAGATACGACAGGGTTCTCATACGACTCCTCCAATGAGGGTGTCGATTTTGAATTTTGTGGGAGGGAACTTTTAAGAAAAAGTTCCCTCCCACACCCACCCTCAAAACCTTAAGTTATTGAAAACACAATCCTTCAGGCAGGCGTGTTTTCACTTCGAGCGTAGCGAGAAATCTCCCGCAGGGGGCGCGGGGGAAGAAATTCCCCCGCACGATTTCTTTTTCATACTTTTATCGACAGCCTCCAATGCGCGCTCTTCGCGGTTTGTTCGGCGTCCGCGCGCGGGCTTGTTCACGAAGTCAACGGCCAGGGACCGGTATAGCCCCGGGCCAGTGAAATGATTCTCGCCGTTTCCAGAAGCTTTGGCGCATGCTGTTCCAGCAGCTCCTCCCGGCTGCACATCTGGCTGAACGCGGCCACGTTTATGGCCGCCACAGGCTGGCCCTCCCGGTTCAGGACAGGGACGCCGAGGGCCCGCAGCCCGACGATCAGCTCTTCGTCATTCAGCGCGAAACCGCGCTTTCTCACGTCATCGAGCGTCCGCCTCAAGTTCGATCCATCGGTTCCGATACGTTCGGCCGTGTGCGGATTTTTCAGGAGTTCGTCGATCAACGGCGCCAGCCGGGACTCGTCCAGATACGCCAGAATGGCCTGTCCCATGGAGGAATCGTGGACGTTCAGCCGGCTGCCCACATGGAGATCGATATTGAGGATTTGCCTTTTCCTGACTCGTTCGATATAGATGACGTCGGTGCGGTCGAGGATTCCCAGATTCACGTTCTGGTCGATTTCACGCGACAGCTCCTTGAGATAGGGCAGGGAAATTTCCCGCAGCTCCAAACCGGATATGACCGCGAAACCCATGGCCATAACCCTGGGGGTGGGCTGATAGCGTCTGGTTACCGGGTCATAGAGGAGATAATCGAGCTCCAGCAGGGTTTGCAGCAACCGGTAGACGGTCGGCTTGGGCAGCCCGGTCTTGCCCGTGATTTCCGGTAGGGTGAGCCGCGGCTGGGCGGGGGTAAAGGTTTCCAGGACCTGCAGACCGCGTTTGAGGGCGGTGATGACGTTTTTATCGCTCATTGTCTCGCATAGTGAAACATCATTTTGATGTACGAGACACTAGCCGTTCTAATCTGTCCGGTCAAGAAAATAATTTCGCGCCGTCAGGCGCGGACAGGAACGCGCATAAAAAAAGGCGCTGAAATCAGCGTCCTGAAACGCCCACTCCATCGCCTCCTCACCGGCTCATTTCTGAGCCCGAAACGACTTTCCGAAGTTTTTCGCGGTTCGCCGCGGAAAGCCCGCCGCTCGAACCGGAACATCCGGCCCCCCTTAGGAAGGGGTAACGCCTAAATCCGCGCGCGCCTTTTCATGCCCCGCAACCCGATGCGCGCATGAGAGGCCTTTACCTTGCTTTCGGGTAGCTCGGCGCCATACTCGCAGCCCGCCCGTACCTGACCGGGATCCATCCACACCACGTGGGCGTTCCCTTTCATGCGCGCTCCGCCATCGAATATTTCGAATTCAAACTCCTCATCGATATCAAGTCCCACGGGCATCACCAGGCAAAAACCGGTGTCGGTGAAGTCCACGATATCGCCTACGGTGAACAGCTCCTCATTCCTCTTCTTATATCGAATGGGTATGATGCGGAAATTGCGTTTTTCTTTTCTTCGCTCGGTATGCATGTTCGGTCACTCCACCTACAAGTATCTTATTAGACTCCTCATTATTTGTCATTGTTTAATTTGCAAAAAAAAGGCCGATTTCTCCGTGAAACACGAAAAAAATCGGCTTTCGTATAGAAAGATTATAAAACCGAACTAATTTTTTCCCGAGCTAGTCCTCGCAGTTCCTCCATTTGGTTCTCGTCATACGCCTCGTTTTGACGAAATTCGTGGTCAAGCGCGTTGGCGGGCTGGAAATTCTGGAGTCTCCAGATACGCGCTCCGCACAGCTGTTCCGCCATTACCGACAACTCAACCGCGCCGTGCAAGGCGGGCACGACGGTGGTGCGAAACTCATACGGGATTGCTCCGCGCTTGAGCAGGGCGATACTCCGTTCAATAAGCATGATGTCCACGGGAACGCCCGCCGCCCGGCTGTACTCGATGTGGTTGAGCGGGCCTTTGACATCCATGGCGATGTAATCGAGCAGCCCTTCTTCAAGGAACCCGGACAGAACGTCCGGCCTCGCGCCGTTGGTGTCCAGTTTGACGGCGAAACCGCGTCGTTTTATCTCGACAATAAGATCCTTGAGACCCTTGTGCAGGGTGGGTTCGCCACCCGTGACGCAGACGCCGTCTATCCAGCCGCGGAACGCGTCGAGCCGTTTGAAAATATACTCGGCGGGTATTGTTTCATACTCGTCCGGGGCCAGAATCAGCCCATGATTATGGCAGAAGGGGCATCTGAAATTACAACCGGGAGTGAACAGGACCGAGCATATCTTGCCCGGCCAGTCCACGAATGAGGTTTCCAGAAAGCCTTTTAGTTCCATGAGCCGCCGCGCGATCCCGGATTTTGATATAAGAGATGACCTTGCGTTACGAAAGCGCTTTGGACAAATATTTCTTTATGGGAATAGCTCCGGAAATAGCCGAATTGTCGTCCAAAACCAGAATGGGCAATTCCTTTTTCGCGGTGTCGACCAGTTCATGCCACGCCAGATGGGCCAGCGCTTCCGGATTGTCGTGCGAAAGCACTTCGACGGCCACCCCCATTTCGTTCAGTTTGAACTGATTTTTAATGTAATCACACTTGGTACAACCCACTTTCGTAAACAAGGTCATCTCAATCCCCCCACAACAACACGTACTTTTAATAGTTCAACACTTTGGATATGACGAAATCGGCCTTACGCTGACTTGAAGCCGGTTTTAGCCGCCCATGACAATTCGGGCAGGCTGTTGGAGTCATTCTGAACGAAGAAGGGTGAGTTGTGAAAGCGATCCCGCAGTTCCCCCAACTTTCCTTTGTTCCAACTGGAGATCTTGGTGAAGTAGCCGGTGATTCTGGTGATTCCCTCCACCTCGTCCGAACCGCAATAGGAGCAGCGTTCGTTCAATCCTCTCCCGGTCTTTCCGCAGCTCAGGCAGGTGGTGAATTCCGGTGAAAAGGCGATCTGGTCGTTCTGGGTATATTTGAATGTCTTGATTACGAAGTTGGCCAGCGATTCCTTGGACGGTTTGGATTCGCCCAGCCAGACATGGGTCAGAGATCCCGCTTCAATGAGGGGGTGGTACAACCCTTCGAACTTCACGCGTTCGATGGGGTTCATTTGCGCGCCGACGTTAAACAGGGTGGAGTTGGTGTAGTAGACTTCGCCGTCCTCCAGGCTGCCCTGAATCATTTGCTTCGCCTGTTCCGGGAAATGCTTCAGATCGAGTTTGGCGAACCGGTAGGCGGTGCTTTCCGCCGGCGTCTGTTCGAGCACGAACCGGATGCCGTATTTTTCGGCCAGCCGTTCGCCGACCAGGTTCATATGCGCGATCACCTTGAGGCCGAACTTCATGGCTTCGGACGATTCGTGCAGCTCCTCGCCCAGGTGCGTTTTCACCATTTCGTTCAAACCGACCATGCCCATCAGGAAGGTGACGCGGTGCATGCGCAGGTAGGGCGCTCCATCGGAGTCCATGGTGAGCAGCGCCAGGGGGCCGGTCTTTCCGTGAGCCAGGAGTTTCTGGAGAAATTCCTTTTTCTGCTTGTGCGCCTGCGCGGCCAGTTCGAGCCGTTCGCTCAGGATCTCAAACAGCTTGGTGTCGTTGCTCTGCGCTTCATAGGCGATGCGCGGCAGGTTTATGGTGACGTTCTGCAGCGCGGAGTAGCGCATTTTCCACGGCTCTTTGGCGTCGTCGAGGTCCGATTGTTCGAGCTTGAAACTCAAACGGCAGCACTCGGAGATTTTGGCCGTTTCCCCGCGGTCGAACACAAAGTAGGTGTTGCCTTTTTCCGCGGAGATGTCGCAGATGTGATGCAGGAACTCCATGTGGCCGGGAGTCTGGAAGAACTTCTCGGTTATGTGCACCAGCGGTTTGGGGAAGAAGAAAGGCCGTCCCGATCCGTCCCCCTCCTTGTACACGTCGAAGAGCATCCACACGAACTTCTGCGAAAGCTCGATATAATCGGAATAGGTTTTGCCGGTGTACACGCCTCCCGGTCCGATGGCCGGAACGTTTTCAAAGTGTTTTGGTATTTCCCAGTACAGGTTGATGTCGGAGAATATGGCCTGCCCGCCGCGGGCCACGGCCTGCTGCGAGAATTCGAAGATCAGCATCTGCGCCAGTTGCTTGATCTGCCGGTCGTCGAGTTCTTCCAGGTAGGGCGCGAAAAAGATATTGACCGCGTCCCACCCGATGGCGCCCGCGAAATTGCTCTGCAGGGCGGCCGCGAATTTCACCATGTGGGCCAGCAGAACTTCGGCGTGTTTGGCCGGTTTGGCCATGGCCAGCGAGTTGGGCAGGCTGAGCCCGAATTTCTTGATGTATTCGAGCGATTGACCCGAGCAGTAGGGGCGGTCGATGAAACCGAGGTCATGAAGGTGAATGTCGCCCTTCATGTGCGCGTCGCCGATTTCCTGGGAAAACACGGTCAGCAGCGCGTATTCCTTCTTGATGCTTTCCGCGAGCGTGAGATTGGTGGCCTCCGGCCCGTGCGGAACATTGGCGTTTTCCTTGTTGGGACGCAGAATCATCTGATCCACGTCAAAGAGCGGCACGCCCAGACGAGTATGCATACGCCGCGCTTTTTCCAGGCCGCGTTCGATCAGTTTGGCGTCCACGAGTTCACGGATGAGCGGCGCGGTGATCACGGAAATCTTCGACGACTTGATCAGCTCTTCGACGTCAATGGCGATTTCGTAAGCCGTGTCCGTGTCGACGTAGGTCTCGCGCACCAGCGCCTGTACGATTTTTTCACGATCCCATCCGGTCATGTCCTCGTCCGAAGTTCGGACAAACAGGGCTATATCGGTGGTTTCCTGGGGGGGAAAGAGATGACTTACTTTGTTGGTCCTCTCTTGGGCGGGCATGATCTAACCTCCACTATATTGTGTGCAAGCCGAATTAAAACACCAGATATAGTACAGGTCAAGTAAAAAATTGGCAAAATAATGTGAAAAGAGGCACAAAATTTTAACCCCGCCAGGGACGCCGGTTTCAGGCCGCGCCTGAAAAAACTGAAACCAAATAAACGGGCCGAGGCTCTTTACAAGCTAAACACGCCGGGAGGACCTAATGAAAACGGAACCATATATCTGTAAAGCCTGCAAAGTAACCTTTGAAGGCAAAAGCGGCCCGGACGGAGAGAGCCCCTGCTGCCCCATGTGCGGCAGCCTTGAGACAAAACCGCTGGATAACAAATTTTTCTCTCTGAAACGGCTGTTTCAGTCGCCTCCATCGGGAGTTTGCAGTCCCCGCGGGAAATTCACTTGAGGATAATCGGCGCGGGCAGTTTGCCTAACCGGAGTTCATAAGAAGGAGAACGCATGTCGAGTAAAGTTTCCAGAAGAAATTTTCTGCGAGGAAGTATAGCGGCGGCCGGCGGATTGGCGGCGTCGGGCGTGGTGTTGCCCACGGCGGTAAAGGCGGCGTCCGGAAAAGAGCTGGCGACGTTCATCGATCTTTCGAAATGTGTGGGCTGCGAGGCCTGTGTCGAAGCGTGCCGGGAAGCCAACGAACATCGCTATCCCGAACCCGAAAAACCGATCCGGAAAATGTTTCCGCCGCGGGTCAAGGTGGAGGACTGGTCGGAAAACCGGGGTGAGATGGAACGGCTGACGCCCTATAACTGGCTGTACATTCAACGGGCCAAGGTCACGGTCGACGGCGAGGAAAAGGAAATCACCATACCCCGCCGCTGCATGCATTGTCAGAACCCTCCCTGCGCGAACCTGTGCCCCTGGGGCGCGGCCAAGCGTGAAGACAACGGCGTGGTGCGCATCAATGATTCGCTCTGCCTGGGCGGCGCCAAATGCAAACAGGTGTGCCCGTGGAGCATCCCTCAACGGCAATCGGGCGTGGGGCTGTATCTCGATCTTATGCCGAGCCTTGCGGGCAACGGCGTGATGTACAAGTGCGATCGCTGCTACGACCGGCTGCAGGAGGGCGAATTGCCCGCCTGTATCGAGGTCTGCCCTGAGAAGGCGCAGGTCATCGGACCCCGGGATGAAATAATCGCCCTGGCCCACCGGCGGGCCAAGGAAATAAACGGACACATCTACGGTGAAAAGGAAAACGGCGGCACAAACACCATCTACGTGTCCCCGGTGCCCTTTGAGGAATTGAACAAAGCCGTTGAAAAGGGGCCCGGAAAGCCGCACCTGAAGCGTGTGGGCAATACCATGGCCGCCGAGGACAATCTGGTAAAAGCGCTCTTTATCGCTCCCGTGGCGGCGGTGGCCGCCGGAGTGGGCAGGTTCTGGAATTTCGCAAACAAAGACGACAAACCGGTCAACAGCGATGAAAAAGAGGAGAACTAGGATATGGCGGCGCAGGGACAAAGCATAATGGGAACATGGGGAAAACGGCTGTATCTTTTGAGCCTGTTCGCGCTGGTTTTCACCGGGTTCGGCCAACTGCCGATTTTTAAACGCTATTATCTGGCGGATATTCCGGGATTGGCGTGGACCGCGGATTTTTATGTCACCATGATCATCCACTACGTGGCCGGAATCGTTTTTATTCTACTGTGCGGCTATTACGCGGTGGGAATCGTGCGGCGCGGTTTGCCTTCCGGCGCGCTCTTAAGGAAGTACCTGGTCCGGGCGGGCCTTATCGCGCTGCTTCTCGCCTCGGGGTTTATCCTCGCCGCCCGCAACATGACCGGGGTTCATATCGGGCCGTCGGTGTCTTTCGTGACCGTATGGGCGCATTTTCTTTTGACCATGGCCTTTCTGTTCGCCTCGGCCACCTATTTGAGGGTCCGGCGGGCGCGACAACAATAGCGCGCCGGAACGGTTCTTTTTATGATGTTTCCCGCGTCCGGTCGAGAACAAGCCGGGCGCGGCCGGGCAGTTGAGTAAGGGATCCTTTTTGACTGTGTGTGTTTCCACCCTGACGGAATGTTGCCAATAGTGACCTCCCATAAACCACAGCGTGGAGAACGCTGGCATATATGCGCAATAAGCGTCGAATATGAACGCCTTATTTTATTGATGACAGTATCCTAGTAAAATGTTAATTTTTTTATGTATGTTTATGGGGGCCACATAGTTTTATCGCGTCTTGGAGTATGGGACAATTGGTCAGGTTTTAATTTTTTTACCGCCAGGGGAGGAAACACCATGAATGGAGTGGCCAAGAGAACGGAGGCAGGTTGGGAAACCTGGGACGGAACAAAACTGGAAACCTATGAAGAAGGGGTCTTTCAGGAGGCGTATCGCGCCCTGGACCGGCTCGAAGCGCTTTTCCGAGTGTTCAGCGCGGACCCCATATCATTGAACGACATAGGCTTCGACAAGTTCAGTGACATAGGCGAGGCGTTGATGCGCGACGCGCGCGCCCAACTGGAAAAGGTCGAAAACCTGATGGTCAAGGATCTGGGTGAGATGAGCGTGGAACGAGCCGCTCAGGGCCAGGGAACACTCAGCGGGGATCGACTGGGCGTGGTCTTGAAAACGTCCGAGCGAATGCCCAATCCGGGGACGTCGTCAGAGAACTGGAGCTATACCACTCCGACCAAAACGTCGTACGGTTCGGACGAACCGCTGGAAGACCTGGGCGAAGAGGGAATCTGAAACCGCCGCGCGGCAATCCTGATTGCGAGCGTCCAGGAAAATGGATATACGATGAAACGGGAGGCCGACCGCTTCCCGTTTTTTTTGGCCCGTCCGTTTTTTGCCTGGCCCGCCGGAACCGGCCTCCGATCCCGGCCCCATCAAAAAAAGCGCGTTATTCAACGGTCGTGTCACAGCCGTTCGACGATCAATTGCCGTATTTGTTCGCCGTCGAGAAACCGGCCCCTTGAGACCAGCGTTCCGTCAATGGTCAGCGCGGGAGTCATATAGGCCTGCATTTGCAACATATGGTCGATATCGTTGATTTCAAGCAATTGCACGGCGCCGTTCAGTTTGAGATCTGAAATTGTAGTGAGAACAGTTTCATAGAATTGCGCGCACTTATCGCATTTGCCAGTGCTGCGGGCGCATAAAAATTCTATCTTCATCTCAGATCCCCCCTTTGCTCTCACGAATGACGTTTACAAGCCGTCTCCTTTTACATTATTTGTTATACCCATTTTGTTGTTAATATAACTCACGCTGGAGCGCGCAAGGACCTGTGATGAGTTATCAACGCAATAACAGAGGTTATGTTCAATCTTATACTACATTACTAATGATAATCAATAGAGATATAAAGTTTAGTGTAAAGAAAACCGGGAATCAGGCTTTTTGTATAAAAATGATACAGATTGTTACAGGAACGCAATATAGAAAAATACTATTATTGTCATTCGAAAATGCGACACAATAAGTTGTTTATATCATTGTAAATAATCCCGGACATCGACATGTTGTTTAAATATGCGACGATTTTGTCGATCCGCATAATGCGCCCTCTTTTATCCCCTCAATAATAAGCGCTGTTATAACAACCGGTTATGCGCGCCTGCTGTTTTGGTCCGAAACTTGATAATAAGAACAGGTGTAATGTTTGTCATGCGCGACCCATGAATGTCTGTAACCTATTGTTACACAAACCGCTGATTTGTCGGTGGAGTACATAAAAAGAGCAAGAACCACGCCACGGATCAGCGCGGAAAAGGAGGCGCCCTTATGGAACAGGTAACCAAAAAGCACAAGGCTCAACAGCTCGTGGTGGAGAAAAATCCCTGTCTCTGGATGACCGCCGGTGTGGTGAATTTCAAGCTGTGCGACATGAACTACGACTGTAACAACTGCAAGTTCGATAAGGGCATCGGCAAAAAGCTCGCCGAACAGGGGGCGCCGCGAAACGTGGGCGCAAACTGGCGGAAGGTATTCCGGACGCTGCCTCCGGAAAAACGGTATTGCCGGCATATGCTGAGCGGATATGTCAAGCTGAAGATCTGCGATAACGGCTTTATGTGTAACAAGTGCAAGTTCGATCAGATGATCGAAGACACCATCCTGACGTCCGATCCCAGCATGACGCGGGGCGCCCGCGAGGTCGAAGGGTTTACCTATCCTGAAAGCTATCACTTCCATCGAGGCCACGCGTACGCGGTCATCGATTACGGTGGAAGGATAAAGGTGGGGCTCGACGATTTCTCCACCAGACTCGTGGGGAAGGTGGACAAAATCGAGGTTCCCCGGCTCGGTGAAACGGTTGAAGTCAACGCGCCCGGCTGGGAACTGAGACGCGAAGGCGCCGGCGCCGAGATGCTTTCGCCTCTGAGCGGAATCGTGACCGCGATCAATACCAAGGCGCTCAGATATCCGGAACTGGTCAACCAGTCGCCGTACGAGAATGGATGGCTGTATGTGCTGGAGCCCACCAGCATGAAGGCGGATATTAAAAACCTCCTTTTCGCGAATGAAGTGGTGGAGTGGGCCAGGAGCGAAACGGTCCGTCTGCGTTCCCTGATCGGCGGAACCCTGGGGGCTACCGCTTCCGCCGGTGGCATGGTAACGCGGGATATCTTCAACGAAGTCCGCGAAATCGGCTGGAATCAACTGACCAAGGAGTTTTTTCTGACACCCTGAACCCCCGGCCGGCCGGGTCCTTAACCAAGGGGCCCGGCCGGCGGAAGCGGCGCACGGTTGAGATTCATCCGGACTCGATCCTGCTTTTCAGGTCTCGCGAACAGTACGGGCAGAATATAAGCTCCTGCCCGTCGATGGCGTCGAGATCGGGCATGTATTTCATGAGGCAGTCCGGGTCCTGGCAATGATTCATGTTGAAGGTGTGGGCCACCTCATGGACCGCGATTTTGGCCGACCGCTCGTAAAACACGGACAGGGCGGCCGGAGATCCGTCCGTATTGCGCCGTATCCTGCAGAGCGAAATTACCGCGAACGGCTCTTCCAACTGCGCTTCGCCGAACACGAAGGTGAAGATGGGGATGAATAAATCGGTCGAAGTCACCGCCAGAATTCGCGCCTTTGGCGGGAAATTCCTTTCGCGGAGGTCCTTGAGCAGCGTAAGCGCGTTGATCTGATTCCGTTTGAGGTCAAAGGCGTGCGGGGGCAGGGGAACGTCGGGCAGAATTTCGGCGGGCATGTCGAGATGGGCCTGAATATTGGCGGCTATGATTTCCAGAATGTCCCGGCCCACCGAATCGCCTATGGGCAGAATCAGGGTTTTCAGCCGGTCATCTTCGTCTGCGGGGTTAGAGGCTTTCAACTTTATCGACCGGCCTGGCTATATGGTACTTTCGTAACTTCCGGTAGAGCGTGGCCCGGTTTATGCCGAGTATGTCGGCCGCCCGCGACAAATTCCATTCGCTTTTTTCCAGAACCCCGCCGATGTGGTCCCTGATTATGGTTTGCAGGGAACTGTCGCTCAGCGGCCGTTGACCGCTCCGGTCCGAGAAGGGAAGATTTTCCGGCCGGATATGAGCCTTTTTGGCCAGGACCACCGCCCGCTCCATGACATTCTCCAGTTCGCGCACGTTTCCGGGCCAATCATATTCCATCAACAGCCGCATGGCGTCTTTGGAAATTCCGGAAAAACGTTTGGCCGTTTCCCTGGCGTAGCGGTCGAGAAAGCATTCGGCCAGGAGCGGGATGTCTTCCCTGCGCTCGCGCAGGGGCGGGATTTCGATGGATATGACATTGACGCGATAGTAGAAGTCCTTGCGGAACGTTCCCTTTTCCATGCGTTCTTCGAGATTGGTATGCGTGGCGGAAATGAGCCGGAAGTCGATGGGGATGGGGTTGGGGGCGCCCAGGCGGTGAAACTGTTTTTCCTGCAGCACGCGGAGCAGGTCCACCTGCATTTTGGAGCTGATTTCGGCTACCTCGTCCAGAAAAAGCGTGCCGCCGTTGGCCATTTCCAGCCGCCCTTTCCGCGGACCCTGGGCGCCCGTGAACGCGCCTTTCTCATAGCCGAATAGTTCGCTTTCCAGCAGATTTTCCGTGAACGCGCCGCAGTTAATGGCCACAAAGGGTTCGAAACTTCGGCCGCTCAAGGCGTGAATGGCCTTGGCCACCAGCTCCTTGCCCGTCCCGGTTTCCCCCCTCAACAACACCGACGAGTCGCTTTCGGCCACATCCCGGATCATCCGGAATACCTTGTTCATGGCTTCGGACGATCCGATCAGATTGTGAAATCCCGTTCTGGTTTCAAATTTTTCGCGCAGGAGCCGGTTTTCAACAAGGAGCCTGCGCTGCTGGGAGGTTTTTTCCAGCAAAAGGCTGAGTTGCGGGGGATCGAAGGGTTTCATGAGGTAATCGCTTGCGCCGATCTTCATGGATTCCACCGCCGATTCCACGGACCCGTGCGCGGTGATCATAACCACAATGGTCCCCGGGGAGTCCTCTTTGACTTTTTTCAGAACATCCACGCCGCTCATTCCCGGCATCTTGATATCAAGCAGCATGAGATCGTACAGGTGTTCTTCAGTCATCATGAGCGCGGTGGGCCCGTCTTCGGCCACGTCGACCTCGCAGCCGAACTTTTTGAGCCAGCCTTGCAGGGACACGCGTACGCTGAGTTCGTCGTCCACAACCAGAACGTGAATGTTGTTTTTTATGGTCATTGATAACCTGCGCCTCGCGGCGATATCCGGGAAAGGGGCGTTAATCGCGCTTGATGGGCAAGCGTATGATACACTCGGCGCCTTCGCCGGATTCGCTGATGAAATGAATGCTTCCTTCGTGCGCCTTGATTATGCCGTGAACTACCGAGAGCCCCAGGCCGACGCCCTTGGCCTGGCCCTTGGTGGAGAAAAACGGTTCGAAAATTTTGGGCATATCCTCATCCTTGATCCCGTAGCCGGTGTCTTTTACGGATATGGTTACGCCCTCCTTCGGTTCCCCCCGTAATGTTACATGCAGCTCGCCGCCATACGGCATGGCCTCGATGGCGTTGAACACCACGTTCATGAGCGCCTGCTCGAGATGGCCCGCCTGGAACTTTATCTCCGGCAGGTCGGGATCGTAATCGCGCTTGAGCAGGATCTGCTGAAGTTTCATGGCGTGTCCCGCGATGGTCAGCACCCGGTCCATGGCCTCCCGTACGTTGACCCATATTTCTTCCTTGGGCTGCTGCCGGGAGAAAAACAACAGGTTTGAAACGATCTTGCTGGTCCGGTCTATTTCCGAGGTGATGAGGTCCAGGTACCGGAGATTTTCTTCCATGAGCTCCTTATCGGCGACGCCTTCCCGCAGGTTGCTGGAAACCAGCCGGGCCAGATTCAGGGTCCCCGACAGGGGGTTGTTGATTTCGTGAACCACGCTGGCCATCAGTTTGCCCATGGCGATCAGTTTGTCTTCAATGACCAGGCGGCTGTAATCCTGTTTGAGCCGTTCGGTCGTGTCCCGCACCTTGTAATTGATCACGTCGCTGATATCCCTGGCGATTTCCAAAACCCGTGTAACGGCGCCCGTCTCGTCCTTGACCGGGTAGTGCGCCACTTCGTAATAGCGGGTTCCGTCCTGGGTGAAGTGAGTATGGCTCGCGCGGGTCGGTTCGCCGGTTTCCAGCGCCTGTTGCAGCGGGCAGGGGTGGTCGGGCGATTCGCAGCGCGTAAGGCTGTGGTGCGTGATCTGATAACAGGGTTTTCCGATTATGTCCTTGCGGGTCATGCCGCTGCTCCGCAGCATGGCGTTGTTGACGTCGACGATCTGGTAACTGGTGTTGATGATGACAATATCCTCCTGAACCGAATCCACCACGGTTTGGAGGAATTTCATGTTTTTGGCCAGATCGGATTCCGCCTTCAACTCCAGGGAGCGAATCCGCAGCAGATCGTAAAACAATTTGTTGATGGAAGAAAGTTTCTGGGCGGATCCGGGCGGCGCGTGCAGCTCGATGCTTCGGCGCGCTTCGTCGGAGCCGGTAAGCTCCATGACCAGGTCGATGTCCTTGCGTCGCAGGAGGGAATGGGTATCCGTGGTGTCCACGCCCAGTTCCCGCGCCTTTACCATACCCGGGGCGTCGGCGTTTATGTCCGCGACCGCGGCTATGGAGCCGTTGAAGTCCTTGAACTGATTTTTTTCAAACATCTCCAGCAACATTTTACAGCGGGTTCCCCCGCCGATAATGCCAAGCTTGATTCCGGCCCTCTGTTCGCGGTTCTCGCTCATATGGGGTTGCTGGTTGGGATGTTGGTAAAGATAGGAATTTTATATATCAAAAGAGAAGAAAAAGCAAAAAACATACGAAATCATGTGTAAAGAATGATATATAGATATAATAGTATACAAATAGCTGGGCAATCTCCATATGGCGCGCGGCTTCCGTCGCGTCGTGTCACGCGCCCGGGGGGACGCGATGGACGGAGAGCGGCGGGTTTGGTCATTGACCTCAAGGCGGCGTATCGGCTACATTGTATACAAAGGATACCGGCTCGCCCTGCCGCGGAAAACGGCCGGCGCGTCGGAGGAGGCCAGGACACACGCCGCGCCCAGAATCCGGCGCCGTCAACGACCGTGAAAAGGCGCGTTACAAAAAGGAGGCGAAGATGAAATTCATCAAGGTCAACATGGGCGATCAGTCGGTATCAACGGAGAATGTCCCGCGGCAGTATCTGGGGCTGGGCGGGCGCGGATTGACATCGATCATGATCAACGAGGAGGTTCCTCCCACCTGCGACCCGTTGGGACCGGAGAACAAACTGATCTTCGCCCCGGGCCTCCTGAGCGGCACCAGCCTGGTCAATACCAGCCGTCTGTCCATCGGCGCCAAAAGCCCTCTGACCGGGACCATCAAGGAGAGCAACGTGGGCGGCACGGTCGCCGCCGATCTCGGCCACCTGGGGATAACGGCCATTGTGGTTGAAGGGCGCCCGCCGCAGGACCAATGGTTCATCCTGAAAATAGACAAGCAGGGGCAGGCGGAGCTTCTGCCGGGAAACCATTGCCAGGGGCTGCGGACCTACGCTCTGGTGGACAAGCTGTACCGGGAGCATGGCCGCGACGTGTCCATTCTGTGCGTGGGACCGGCCGGAGAATTTCGCATGGCCATCGCCTCGATCCAGACCACCGACGTTGACGGGCGTCCCTGCCGCGCGGCGGGCCGGGGCGGCATGGGCGCGGTCATGGGATCCAAAGGCATAAAGGCCATCGTCGTGGAGCGAGGCGGCAAGCTCGCCGACGCCGTGTGCGATCCGGAAACCTTTAAGGAAGCGGCCAAGGCGTTCGCCAAGGCCATCAAGGATAATCCCTTCAGCGGTCAGCTGCTCCCCGGCATGGGAACGGCGGCCCTGGTGGGCCCGGTCAACTCGCTGGGCGCGTTTCCCAGCTATAACGCCACCAAGGGGGTCTTCGAAGGCTTTGAGAAGATCAGCGGCGAAAAGATGACCGCCATCATCAAGGAGCGCGGAGGCAATCCCTCGCATGTGGGCTGTTCCCAGTGCATTGTCCGCTGTTCCAACGAATACGTGGACAAGAACGGCAAGTATGTCACGTCCTCCCTGGAATATGAAACCATCTGGTCCATGGGCGGCATGACCGGGATCGACGACCTGGACGTCATCGCCCGCCTGGACTTCATGGCCGACGATATCGGGGTGGATACCATGAGCGGAGGGGTGGCGCTGGCGGTGGCCATGGACGCCGGTTACAAATCCTTTGGCGACGGACAGGCCGCCGTCGACATGATGGAGGAGATGGCCAAAGGCTCGGAGATCGGCCGCATTCTGGGCGCGGGTCCGGCGGTGGTGGCCAAACATTTCAAACACCATCGGGCGCCGGTGGTCAAGAACCAGAGTATCGCAGCGTACGATCCGCGAGCCATGCAGGGCAACGGCGTGACCTACGCCACGTCGCCCATGGGCGCGGACCATACGGCGGGAAACGTCGTTGGCGCCTATCTGGGCGGCATGATGGACCCGCTGAGCCCGGAGGGCCAGGTGGCCGCGTCGCGGGAAGTCCAGATCGCCATGGCCTCGGTGGATTGCACCGGCCTGTGCCTGCTGGCCAGCTTCTGTCTGCAGGACCCGGCGGTGGGGGCGGAGTTTTTAAAAATAATCAACGCCAGGCTGGGTACCAAACTCGGCCCGGAAGCAGTGCCCGCCCTGGGAATGCGCGTGTTGAAAGCCGAACGCGAGTTTAACCGCAACGCCGGCTTCACCGCTCAGGACGACCGCCTGCCGCGCTTTTTCTATGAAGAGGCGCTGCCGCCGCACAACAAGGTCTTCCTGATCAGCGACGAGGAACTGGACACGACCTTTAACTTTTAAGCCGCCGCGGGGGGGCCGGGTTTACGCCTGAACCGATCGGTTCAGCAGTGACGACAGCCCCTCAAGTGATCTGGAATAGTTAATGATTCTGGTAGCTTGGAGGGCTGTTTAGTTTAACGGAATGTGGTTGTGTCGTTAGCTCCGAAAGATAGTAAATGGATTCCTTCTCCCCTTTGAGGTAGTCGATAAAAGCCTGAAAAGGAATCGTGCGGGGGAATTTCTTCCCCCGCGCCCCCTGCGGGAGATTTCTCGCTACGCTCGAAATAAGAACACTGTTGCCTGAAATAGTTCTGTTTTCAATAAGTTAAGTTTTTGAGGATGGGCGTGGGAAGGAACTTTTTTCAAAAAGTTCCTTCCCACAAAGTTCAAAATCGACAGCCACCTTTGGGAGAAGGCCAGGATGAGAGGCGCCAAGCAATGCGTCCCGCTATTCGCGGGGCGCGCCCCCTATAGAGTTTTCTCGCTGCGCTCGAAATTGCGGGCGGCTGTATTCGGGTGGAGGAACAAAAGTGATATCGACTGAATTTGGAGGGTATATGGGTATGGCGGATCACGGCCGTGGTTGTTAACAAGTTGAATTTATGTTTATTTTTACCCTTTCCAGCTTTCGCGAATCCGCATCCCGATACGCCGCCTGTCAATGAGGCCTTGACAAATTTTCTATTAGGGATATAGTTATGTACGAGTCGTACAACTCGTACGACATGCGGTATTCTTTACAAGGAGTTTGCCATGGAAGCGATAAAAACATACCCTATCTCCAAGGCAAGAGACAAGCTCAGCGATCTGTTTAATGCGGTTACCGGCGGTAATCAAGTTGTCGAGCTCACGCGTCGCGGAATCGACAGCACGGCATTGCTGGTTTCAGACCGCTATGAGGTAATTATAGACAAAAAGGCCGGATACGAAGAAAAACTGTCCGTCCTGATTGCCGATGTTTTACTACCTAATGCGCAAACGAATTTTGTTGAAGCCCAGGTGGCTGACCTGAGATCATTAAGCCTTGCGCAATTGCTGCCCTTGTTGAACGTTAAAAAGCTGCCTCTTGATGCGAATCAACGAAAGTCACTCTCAAAAACCGTTGGCCGAGAATATATTGATCGCCTGGAGCAAAGGCATCGCATTTCCGCGTCAATTCGAGAGGCTGAGGAGCTTGGTTTATACGAAGCGAATGAGCATCTCGCAAACAAGCTGCCGTGGTAACAATGAACTCTGACCTCCAGGTTGAGGTTGCCGCAATCGACTGTGCCTTTAATCGTGGCGCGGCTCTTGACTGGGTGGTGTCCGGAGCGCCGCCCTTTCAAGCGATAAACCTTTTTGACATTGAGCAGACAACCATAGACCGAATATGGGATTTGTATACCAAAGCATATGGTGGATATTCCACAAACCTGTTTTTCCGTAACGTATTTTCCTATCAAAACTATGCTCGTTGGATTTTGTTTTTCAATGACGCCAAAAACCTGGATGCGTTCGCTTTTTTCAAGAAACACCCAAATGGTATCAAGTTAGGGATCGTTTCCGCGGATTTTGCCAATACCGCCGCGAAATCAGCTGTAATTGATTTTCTGCGTCTTGTCTTTAACATTGAAGGCGTATTTGGCGAAGTATCTGACCGGATAGAAATACGCCTGAAAGGTCATGTCCCCATCGTTGATCCGAAGATCGCGGCAATGATACTAATTCCCAAAATAATAACGATTGACCCCAATGGGACTCACTATTCCCGTGACCTGAAACACGTTGGCATAGTTAAAAAGATGATGGTGGGAAGGCCTGTTAACGTACCCTAACATTCTTCATGCTATACTATTTGGCTAGATTAAGCGCCACTACTTAACCGATCGGCTTAGGCTGCGCCGGTCTTCTTTTTGGTCCGTACGTCATGCGAGCGCGCGTCAAACTATTCGGGACCATGTCTCAGGAAGCGCCGGACTACGATCCGGCCCAGGGCCTTCTGGTGGAGCTGCCGGACGGGGCCACCGTGGCGGAACTCCTGGCTCTGCTGCGCGTTCCCCCGAGCTTCGCGGGAGTGGTTTCGGTCAATGGGCGGATAATCAAACCCGAGGACCGGCTTGCTCCGGATTGTGAAGTCCATCTGCTGCCGGCGCTGCATGGCGGCTAGATCGCGGTTCCACGCGCTTTCCGGGGACCGCGCCGCAAGGATTCGTCTCCAAAAAAATTCCCCCCAAAACGGAATCGCCTAGTCTTTGACATTGATCTTGCAAACGGATACAAAATCAGACCACCCGAGCTGATTGAGGTTTCCGCTATTTTTATTGATTATCCGGAAGTGAAACCGATATATATGAAACGGGCGGCGCAAACCTCTGGAGGCGCCGCAAAAATACACATGGACGGCGAGCGGAAGATAAAAAGAAATCACCCGCATGTCATCTGTTATGCGAGGTACAGTCAATTTAATGGTACAGTCGAATGAAACACCAACTGAAGAGAAAAAAGAGCGAGTTGGGCTGATCATTGTCAATACGGGAAAAGGAAAAGGCAAAACGACCGCGGCTCTCGGCCTTGCCCTGCGGGCTGTGGGCCAGGGCTTCAAGGTTCTCATGGTGCAGTTCATAAAAGGCACCTGGCACTACGGCGAACTCGATTCGGTGAAAAAACTGAATCCGAACTTTACCATCATGCCCATGGGCGCGGGATTCACGAATATGGGCGCCAGGGAACACAAGGAGCCGGACCCCAAGGATGTGCGCGCCAGCGCCAACGCCTGGAATTTTGCCAAGGAAAAAATCGCTTCCCGCGAGTACGATATGATCATTCTCGATGAAATCAATAACTCCATCGACTACGGCCTTATACCGGTCGATGAGGTGATCGAAACGCTCAAGGAGAAACCCAAACGGTTGCATCTTGTGTTGACCGGCCGGAACGCGCACCCCAAAATAATAGAGCTTGCGGACCTGGTGACGGAGATGAAAGCCATAAAGCATCCCTATCAGAAAGGCGTCAAGGCTCAACGGGGCGTCGAGTTCTGACACGTCTCCCCTCCGAATACAGGACCGGCGCGCGGCGCCGTTGCGCGAACGGGGCGGATTCCGCGGCTCATACACTTTTGCCAAGAGGCGAAAGCGAACATAGCGTGTAACATTCTGCGGTAATCGGGTTCTCTAAACAATGGAGCGCGCCTGCGCGTGTTCGAGGGAGGAGACTATGGAGCCGATCCTGGTTGAGGTCCTGCATGAAGGAAAGCATTGAATTCCCTGCGAATATATGGCTCGGGTAGCGGAATCGGTCGCAACGAAGCTGGGAAACGCGGTACAATTGAAGATCGTTATCACCAAGGAACTGGACGGCGCCATGCGCCATAGGGAAATTTCCAAGATGTTGGGACGGCCGGCCCCGGTCCCGTCCCTTATCATTCAGGGCGCTCTGGCCTTCGACTCGACTCCCGGGGCTGAGGAACTGGAGGCGCGCCTGCGGGATTTGCTGGAGGCTTCCGCGACAGCCGGTTAAGGGCGCCGAAGCCGCCTGTCCATACGCTCGCGTTGACGCGGTCGCGCTTATCGGGCCCGCGGCGGCGTTCGGAGGAACGCGTTTTGAATTCCAACGGAAAAGGCAAGCGCTACATTTATCGGACCGAAGGGGTATGTCCGGCGGAAATCCATTTTGAGCTGGCGGACGACACTTTGGAACAGGTGCGCTTTGTGGGCGGGGGCTGTCCGGGGAACGCGCAGCTGGTCGGCGCCCTGCTCCAGGGCAGACAGGCCGGCGAGGCTTTGGACCTGCTCAAGGGCATCGCCTGCAGAAACGGCACCTCCTGCCCGGATCAGCTGGCCAAAGCCATTGAATCCGCGCTGCACGGCTCATTATCGCCCGCGCGATCCTTCAACGTGTTGAGCGACCCGGAGCCCCGGTCCCGTATCGGCCTGATCGGGGACCTGGCGGGAAACGCCGGAGATGTGGATCTCATCGCGGCCGGCATGAAGGAAAAGGGCGTGGAAGCCGCGTATTGTCTGGGCAACGTGACGGGTCCGCGCGCCGATAACGCGGCGGCCCTGAAAGCGGTCAGGGAAAATGGGCTTTACGCGATCCAGGGTGAACTGGACTGGCGGTTCGGGCAGAATCAAGAAATCCCCGGCGCCGCGGCGTTGAACCAGAAAGACCGCGATTTTCTGGTTCGCCAGCCTCATGTCCGGACCTTTGAACTCGGCGGCGGGCATGGTCTCGCGTTCCACGGGGAGTATCTGCAGCGCCTGCCCGGTTATTCGGATTACGAACCCTACGCGCTGGAAATGAACATGGTATGCGGGCTTACGCGCTTCATGGAGGATGAGGAGGTGTTTCCCGCGCTGGAAGCCATGCTTCCGCAATTCACGGCGCGGCTCATCATATTCGGTCAAACACGTTCATGGGGACGCTGGACCCTGGAGCAAACCGAGTTCATCAGCGTCGGCCCGGCCAGGGACGAACAGGGGCCGGCGTGGGGACTGCTGACGGACGCCGGCGGCGGCGTTTCCTTTGAAATTGTCCGGGTCAAATAGATACGGGAGACGGGTATGGCGGAAAAGATCATCGTCGATGTGTTGCTCACGGATTTTCGGCAGTGACTGGCCTGCGTCTACATGGCGGAATCGGTAAAGGCTTTACCGGATGATGTTCAGGAGATCATAGACGTACGGGAATGGGACATGAGAACGCGGCCGGGAGTGCAACGGTTCCGCGAACTGAAAGCCAAATCGCTGCCCAGCGTGGCGCTCGACGAGGAACTGGTCTACGAGGCGATCATTCCGGGTCAGGAAGAGCTGATCGCGGAAATACAAAGAAGATTCCAGCGGAAAAACGCCTCTTAGGACAATCGCGGACGGCCCGGCAGGGCGTCCCGGCGCGAGGCTTTTTGCGCCGTATAATTCATTTTCCGTCGGAAGAAAGAACGCGGCCCGTTCCTACCGGCGTGGCCGTCGTATCAGAAACCATTTGACGGAATTCCTTTCATTTCTTACCATTATTCAAACATATTCCAAAGGTTCCCGCCATGGTTACTCAAATTGACTGGCGTAATGAGCTGGAGCGTGATGGCAATCGGGTTATTCTTTCAGGTATGCCGATCACCATGCACTGCCACCATTACAATATAAATCTGCAAAAAACGCTGGAAGAGACGCTGGGCGATGAAGGCGTCTCCCTTATCTATCAGGCCTCGGAAGAAGCGAGTTTCGTGGGTTTTAAATCGTTTCTGGAAAAATACGGCCAGATAAAGACCATTAAATCCAAACTGGAATTCGCGGCGTCCATATATCAGAACTGCGGGTTGGGGCTGCTTCACTTCGGCCTGATGGGGCCGCTGGGAGGGCAGGTCGTCAGCCCGTCGAGCCACCACGTCACCGGCTGGCTGGCCAAACACGGAAAACGCGACACGCCCGGCTGCCACTTCGCGCGAGGCTGGATAGCGGGGGTGCTCGAAGTCATATTCGACCGCCCCTACGGCTATTTCACCATCGAAGAGCGCAAGTGCAAACTCATGCGGGAAGAAGAGTGCGTTTTCAGGGCAAAGGTGTAGCGTATGGCCATTGACGGCGCAAAAATCGTCCACGCCATCATGGAAGGAAGCAGGGTCAGGGACGCCAAAGGCATCATTCCCCTTTTCGGGGTCTATTTGTCGCTCTTTTTTGTCCAGTATTACAACCGGCTCTCATTCTCTTTTGAAAAGAAGATGGGCGCCGGCAAGCAAAAGGAAGCCGTGCGGCGCCTCATCCGGGCGGCGCAGGAATGCGGATACGCCACGTTCCAGGGAATTCGCAACTCCAGGGAGTGGGAAGACCTCATTATGCCCATGCTTGACAGCAGGGAAGATCAGATTTCGGGGTTTTCCGCGATCGCGCTGGCTTTTGGCTGGGGCGACATGGAAATCAGGGAATTGCTGCCCGGCGAGAAGCTTTTGATCCGCGTGCGCGATTCCTACGAGGCTACCGGTTACCTGGATCTGCATGGAACCGCCGACTCCCCCAAATGTTACATGCTCAGAGGCGTGGTGGCCGCGTTCATGGATTTGCTCTATGGGGGGGAATACCCGCACGGCCTCTATACCTTCACCGCCGATGAGTCTTTATGCCGGGCCAAAGGAGATTCGTACTGTGAGTTCATCGCAAAAAAGCGCGTCTAGAAAAGCGCCGCGCGACCAGGCGTCGGGTCTCACCATGGGGTGCTGGGAATACCAGGCCTGTACCAAGCTGCTCTGCCCGGCCCACGGCAAACGGACCCTGGATTGCTGGTTCATCCCCCGCACGCGCTGCAGCGACTATGTGGGGACGAACTTTTTCGAAAAACTGCCCACCTGTCTCACCTGTTCCTTCTTCCGCGAGAAAGGCGAACGCTACAGAGGCGGATTCAACCATTTTCTGGCCTCGCAGATACAGCGGTACAATCTGAGCGCCCTGGAGCTCATCTACCAGAAAGAAGGCAGCTTTATCGACATACTGGACCGCATTCCGGACGGTCTTTTCACCACCGACCAGGAATGGCGCATTACCTATTTCAATCCCGCCGCGGAAAAAATCACCGGTTTCCCGGCCAGGGACGCGGTGGGCATGTATTGCCGGGACGTGTTCAAGAACACCATATGCGAAAATAACTGCGCCCTGAAGCAGGCCGTGGAAAACGGCGGGGAGATACACAACCGGGAATACGAGATAACCGATATCTTCGGACGCCAGGTGCCGATTATCTGCTCCACGTCCGCGTTCAGCGACAGCGAGGGAAGGATAACCGGCGGGCTGGAGATCTTTAAGGACATCACGGAACAGAAGCTTCTGCACAGTGAAATAGCCAGCCGGGAACGAAAATATCGCCGCATTTTCGAGGGAAGCCACGACATGATCTATACGTCCAACCATCGCGGCGATGTGCTGGATATCAATCAGGCGGGCGTGGAAATGTTGGGATACCAGAACAAGGAGGAGCTTCTGGGCGCCGGCACGGCCAAGAATCTGTACATGCGGGAAGACGATCGCCGCAAATTCCTGAAAAGCATTAACCGGGAGGGGTTTGTAAAGGATTTCGAGGTCGATTTCAAGGATAAGGAAGGCCATCCCATACACGTGCTGATTTCCAGCAGGAGATACGAAAACCCCGCTACCGGCGACATCGAATACGAAGGCGTGATCAAGGACATAACCCAGCGCAAGTTTAACGAGGAGATCATCAAACAGCGCAACAAGGAGCTTTCCATCCTCAACCGCGTGGCGGTGGCCCTGAACCTGTCCATGGACCTGAACCACATTCTCAAGGTCACGCTCATGGATATCCTCAAGGTCCTGCAACTGGAGAGCGGCGCGTTTTTCCTCATAAACCGGGAAGAGAAGATCATTCATCTGCACATGGGCCACGGCCTGCCCTATGAAGACCCCACTCTCGACGATTGCCTCATATTTAAGGACAACCTCCTCAAACGCTACCTCATAGAAGAGGAAGTGGTCTATACGCCCAAACCCACCTTCCCGCCCTTTCAGGTGCGATACCGGACCAACAACCACGGATACACCCCTTGGCTCACCTGTTTTCTGATTCTCTCCAAAGGCCGGGCCGCCGGATTTCTGGGGCTCAACATTCCGGAGCGGCGCGAGCTTACGCATCATGAAATGCACCTGCTCGGCTCCCTGGGCAATTTCATCGGGGGAGGCATAGAAAACGCCCAGCTGATGAAAACCATCAAGCGCAATCAGGAGGAGTTGAAAAGCCTCACCGGAAAACTCTTTAAAAGCCAGGAAGAGGAACGCCGCCGTCTGGCCAGGGAACTCCATGACGAGGCCGGACAGGCGCTCACGGCGGTCAAGCTGGGGCTGGACCGGCTGGAAGAAAAGGTGGGGCCGGAAAACGCGAGCCTGCATAACGAGGTGAACGACATCAGGCGCATGCTCCTGCGCACCTCATCCGAAATCCGCAGGCTTTCCTACCGGCTCCATCCCACGCTGTTGAGCGATCTCGGGCTGGAACCGGCCCTCAACCTGTTCCTCACCGACGTCAGACGCCATTCCGGCCTGAACATCGAATCCCATTTCGTCGGTTTCGACAGCCGCCTGGATACGGACACGGAAACCGTGCTATACCGGTTCAGCCAGGAGGCGCTGACCAACACCATCAAACACGCGCAGGCTGAAAAGTTCAAGATTTCCATCATCAAAAGCTATCCCAAGATAATTTTTTTGGCCGAAGATGACGGCGTGGGGTTTGACACGGCCACCGTGTCCAGGGATAAAATGAGCCTGGGACTGCTGGGAATGCGCGAGCGGGTTTTGCTCATGGGCGGAAAGTTCCTGCTGAAAACCAGACCCGGATCGGGAGTCAGGATACGGATCGAAATACCCTACAGCGAGATGAGATTGAATGACTCAATCCATTAGAATCCTATTGGCCGAGGATCACACCATCGTCCGGCAGGGGCTGGCCCGTTTGCTGGAGGACCAGCCCGACATGCAGGTGGTGGGCGAAGCCATCAACGGGCGGGCGGCGGTGGAAAGCGCCGAGACTCTAAAGCCGGACGTGATCATCATGGATATCGCCATGCCGCTCATGAACGGAATCGAAGCGGCCAAGCGGATCCGCAAGAGCCTTCCCAAAACCAAGATTATCATCCTTTCCATGTATTCTCACGAGCACTACATCCATGAGCTTATAGAAACAGGCGTTTCGGGCTATCTGCTCAAGGATTCCAGCGGCCGCGACATCATCCGCGCCATCCAGGCCGCGGTGAACAACGAAACATTCCTGAGCCCCTCCATTTCCAAAAAGGTCATGGAGAACTACTTTTCGCCCAAAAAGGGCTCGTCGCGGGAAGAGAAATTCAAGCAGCTTTCCAACCGCGAACGGGAAGTGTTCCAGCTCATCGCCGAAGGCCATTCCACCCGCCAGATCGCCGACACGCTGAACGTAAGCGTGTCCACCGTAAAATCCCACCGTGGCAAGATCATGCTTAAACTGGGCGTGGACACCCACATGCAACTCATCCGCTTCGCCATGCAACTGGGGCTGGTTGATCCGAATTTGTAGGCAGATCTATTCCTGAAGTTTTGTTCTAAGGTTCGATGGGCCTTACATGACAAAAAGTAATTTTCATCGGTATCGACTTTGTTGATTGCTATACCCTATGTACCGCACTATTTCTTAAACTGACAAATTATACAGTCTGATGAACAAAGTTAGGGAAAAGCAACTTGTGTTTTTTATTTTCTTTGCTTTCATAGAAACCACTATTCCATGCTTCGTCCAATTTTTCCGCCTTACCTCTATCTTCAACAGTATCTAACGCTTCTATCTCAAATAGTGTCTTTGAGCTAACGATTACGGGAACGAGTGCATGATTATGATCCCAAGTCTTTAGCAATGCAATGCCATAATGCTCATCGTACTCTTCAGTGAAAAGAGGTAGAATATGTATAGATGTTGGTTCGTCGATAGCGGATGGTTTATGAAATACAATCAATCTCTGATCTCTTAACCCACCTTCCATTTGATAGACTAGTTTATTGCCACTTTTTTCGGTGATTACCTTTGTTTGAAGCGTTCCTACTGCGGAAGGTTTAGTAAAGTCCCATATGTGATGTCTCCATACTCTTTTTCCATCCATTTCTGTGACATGGTAAAGGTGCCATAGTCTTCTATATGGGGCGATCTTATTTTCGTCGGAAGAAAACCTGAGAGTAATAGTTCCTGTAATTACCGATATAATCCTATCTTCAATACGTAAAAGTATTTTCAACTCTAATAATCCACTTACGCTTGCTCCGAGCATTGCCCCTCCTATTGCAGTCCACACTGGTTTATTTGAGTTTACTCCCAACATAACAAAAGCGAAACCGGCGATAGTTAATCCGCTCAAAAAACCTGTGTTTTCTAAATTAAGACGCATCTACAATCTCCTTTCTTAATGTAAAATAGTGAAAAAAATATTTTTGTTTAAAAAAAATTTATAAAATTAATTATACTACTTAAATTATATTTTTCTAAACTTGTTTTAGAATCGCTTAAAACAAGCCCACATCTCCGGTAAGGGTATTTATGCGCCGATGAATGAAGGCCGGAAGCGCTATACTGGAATCCTCCTTGTGAATATCGATAATCTAGACGAAGAGAGACTGGAACGGAGTCACATTGAACCAGACTCGGCGAATTGTCTGGCTGAGTCATTAAGCGATCTTGAGGCGCTTAAATGGACCGTTCAAATTGGGCGGAGCCCATTCCGGCGCCTTGTAGCCATCGTCGTAACAGCCAAGCCAAACATTAGCCGCGACATGGAGCAAGAGCCCAAACTGGTTTAACTGGAAGTGATGACGGCTTGGCTAGTCGCTTCAAGTTCCAATCCCCTCCCTCAAAATCATCTCTTCTTAGCGGAAAAATCGTCTTTTGGACGATATGCGTATTTTTCCATTTCTATTATTAATAGCAGATGAAATGGAGGTAGTCGGGAACGCGCGCCCGGCGCATGGCATTTGATAAGAGCTTCGTTGCAAAGAGGAGATAAAAGTATGTTTCATATCGCCACTGATCAAAAAGTATGTGAGGTGGGCGGGGTCAAGTTTGGGGGACAGCCAGGAGAATACCCCACGGTAGTTTGTTCATCGATATTTCAAAAAGGCGACAAGGTTTTTTCGGGAAAACGCAAGGAAGGCTTTGATGAAAAACGAGCCGAAGACCTGTTGAAATCGCAGGACAAGCTCTGGAAGGAAACCGGCGTTCCCGGCATGGCCGACATCGTGGCGAATACGGGCAAGGAATTCGAGACGTTCATCGACTTTGTTACCTCTGTCAGCGACATGCCCTTCTGCATCGACGCCTGGGTCATGAAGCCCAAGCTGGAAGGCGCGGCCTATTGCGCGGAAAAAGGGTTGCTGGACCGCATGTTCTACAACAGCCTCACGGTGTGGGAAGCGGACCTGGAAACCGAAATAAAGGAAATTTACAACATCGGCGTCAAGCACGTCCTGCTGGTGGCGTTCGATCAGGAAGACCAGATGCCCAGCGGCCGTATCTCCGGCACGCAAAAGCTTCTGGACGCCATCGATAAGGCCGGGGCCAAGTTCGAGTCCATCTTTGTGGATACCTCGGTCATGAACGGCCCGGCGGTGGCGTTCTGCGGCGTGGCCAACAAAATGGTCAAGGAAAAATGGGGATTCCCCACCGCCAGCGCGCCCAGCAACGGCTCCTATATGTGGAAAGCCGCCCGCGAAATGTGGGATTTCAAGGGCTGGTCCGCCGCGGACAGCGCCCTGGAAGCCCTTTCTTCCTTTTTCTATCATGACATGATCTTTTCCGGCCCCATGGCCGGCGCTCCGAGAATTTTCCCGGCGGTCGCCATGGCCGACGCGTTTCTGGCCACCGCCGCCTTTGCGGAAACCAAAAAGCTGCCCACCGATCCCAATCATCCCCTGTACAAATTGTTTCCGGACTTTGTCGAGCAGCTGAAAACGCTTTAAACAGCAAAGACATAAAAAAATTAGGTTGTATAGAAGGGAGCCTTGAGTATGTCCGAAATGACACCGAAAGAACGAGTGCTGAGACTTTTACGCAAAGAGCCGATTGACACCATGCCGTTTTTCAGTGGAATGGGTATGGTGGTTATGCCGGGAATCGTCAAAGCCGGGTATAACTTTCCGTCCATCCACACCGGAGCCGAACGCATGGCCAAATCCGCTATCTGGTCGGCCCGGCTCATGGGATTCGACTGCGCGGTCATCCCCTACGATATGACCATGGAATCCGAAGCCATGGGCAACACCATCAGCCTCTATGAAAATTCCGAGGATATCCTGTATCCCACCATTCCCACCAAAATATGGTCGTCCATGGACGAGGTGGCTATTCCCGACGATATCCTCAATCGGGGCCGTCTCCCCCTCATACCCAAAGCCATTGACATCATCAAGAAGGAAGCCCCCGAGCTTCCCATCGGCTGCTGGCAGCTGGGACCGTTTACCCAGGCCGGACAGATCCTCGAACTGGACATGATCCTGAAAGGCGTATTCAAGCAGAAGGAACAAGTCGCGGACCTGTTGGACAAGCTTACCGACATGATCATCAAGATCGGCAAGGCGTGGCAGGCGGCGGGTTGCGACTATATCACGCTGCGCGAGCCCGGAGTGGCCGCGGACCTGCTCAGCCCCCGCACGTTCAAGGAAGTAATCAAGCCGCGGCTCACCCGCATTCTGGAAGCGTGGGAATCCCCCAAACTGCTGCACATCTGCGGCCAGACCGATCCGCTGCTCACCATGATGAACGAGTGCGGCGGTGACGGCGTGACCGTGGACATCAAATGCAACGTGGCCGAAGGTCGCAAGAAGCTCGGAAACGACGTGCTTTTTATGGGGAACGTCGACACCTACACCATGACCTGCGATCCCAAAACCCCCAAAGCCACCGCTATCGACCATATCAAGGGGATTATCGACGCCGGCATCGACGCGGTCATGCCCGGATGCGACCTGTGGCCGGCCATTATCGACGAGAACATGCTGGCCTGCGTGCAGACAACCCATGAATACGGAAAGAAACCGAGCCCGGCGGTTGGCAGGGTTTAGAAAACGGTTTCAATACTAAAAGGAGCGCTATACATGACAACAAAAGAAGAAATCATGGAAGAATTGAAAGAGGGAGTCATCAATTACGAAGAAGATCGTGTAAAAGACGCCGCTCAAAAGGGTCTGGACTCTGGTTATCCCGCGCTGGAACTGATCATGGACGGTCTGGCCGCGGGCATGGAAGTGGTGGGCGATCTGTATGACCGCAACGAATATTTCGTGCCGGAAGTGTTGATGTGCGCCGACGCGCTGTACGCGGGGCTGGCCATTCTGAGGCCGCACGTGCCCAAGCAGAGCGGCCAGCTCAACGCGCAGGTGGTTATCGGCTCCATCCAGGGTGACGTGCATGATATCGGCAAGAACCTGGTGAAGATGATGTTCGACGTGGCGGGCTGGGAAGTGCATGACCTGGGCCGCGACGTGCCCCTGGAGAAATTCGTGGAAGAGCAGCTGCGGACCGACTCCGAAGTGGTGGCCATGTCGGCCATGATGACCACGACCATGCTGGGCATGAAAAAGGTCATCAAG